>Ga0307377_10000553_pt1 | contig 49196 bp, 59 predicted proteins | sample TR3MG_FD_202535 | JGI IMG/M metagenome (GOLD analysis project Ga0307377, IMG submission 202535) | Soil microbial communities from Risofladan, Vaasa, Finland - TR-3 | ecosystem: Environmental > Terrestrial > Soil > Coastal area > Acid sulfate soil | place: Finland: Risofladan, Vaasa | collected...
AGGGTTAGTAACAGTTAGCTAAAAATCTGAAGAATTCTTAGTTTTTCTAAAGGAACTGTATAATCAACTCAGAACTAATTGGAGGAACGAGGATGAGAAAACCAATGGTCGTCAGGGTAACAAAAACGGAGTTCGAACTGGATAACGGGAAGACGTATCCAATCCCCTTCCCGTTGGACGAGGTTCCTACTCCAGAGGAATTCCAGAAGATGTATGACCGCTGGTTCAAAATCTTCAAAGAGGAAGAATTGATAGATGGACAAACTAGTCAGCGTAAGTAAAGCAGCCAATCTACTTGGCGTCCATATAGCTACCTTGAGAGATTGGGATAAGGAAGGAAAACTTCATCCCATTCGAACCAAAGGAAATCATCGTCGCTACAAAGTCTCAGATATTGACCTGATCCTTGGCGAACCAAAGAAAAACGATCCAAGCGAAATTAGAACAGCTACCTATTGTCGAGTCAGCAGTACTGAACAAAAGAAGAAAGGGGACTTGGAGCGTCAGGTCGGACGAGTCCTTTCGTTCTGCATCCAGAAGAAATACCAAGTCATCGCCTCCTTTGATGAAGTTGGTTCTGGGATGTCCGATAGCAGGACAAAACTCAAGCAACTCTTCAAGTTGGTCGAGGAAAGAAAGATTGACAAGGTTGTCATTGAGCATAAGGATAGACTTTGTCGGTTCATGTTCGATTTCTTGGTTTCGTATTTCAACAGTTACGGGGTTGAGATCGAATGGATTGACGACGTTCTTGGAAAATCATATGAGCAGGAACTTGTCGAAGACATGTTGGCCTTGATGTCTTCTTTTTCTGCCAAGATATATGGTAAAAGATCGGCTGAGAACAGAAAGAAAAAGAAGCTCTTGGAAGCCATGTTGAAAAAGGAAGGAGAATAGATATGTCGTATTTGCACTGCCATACGAAGAGATGTAGATGGTCTCAGGATGACTTTTGGCATCTGAAATATAATCCATTAACGAGGATGTGGACTCGATTACGAGTATTTGGTGTGTTCTCTGTAGTTACAATCATTACAGACGAAATAAAAAACATCAGGCGAATGAAATGGTGGACATTTAAGCAATGGAGACGGGTTAGAAATACAGCAGTATGCCCCAAATGTGGTCTAAGGAACTTCGACATAGACTAAAACTATGATTATCCAACGAGCCTACAAGACCGAGCTTGATCCGAACAACGTCCAACGAACGTTGTTGAGGAAGCATGCAGGGGCTGCAAGGTTCGCTTGGAACTGGGCCTTGGGTAGGATCGTCAAGAAGGAAGCGAAGCCCAATGCCATGGCGTTGCATCGGGAATTGAATGCCCTGAAGCCGACTGCTTTTCCATGGATGTACGAGGTCAGCAAATGTGCTCCACAAGAGGCTCTTAGGAACCTGCAAACAGCCTTTACGAATTTCTTCAGGGAGAACAAAAAGGGCAACAAGGCTGGCTTTCCAAGGTTCAAATCAAAACATCGAAACAAACCAAGTTTCAAGCTGACTGGGACGATCAACATTGAAGACAAACGGATTCAACTTCCTCGTCTTGGTTGGCTTCGCCTGAAAGAACATGGTTACCTGCCCAAAGAAACGAAGGTTCTTTCGGCAACGTGTTCGGGACATGCTGGAAGATGGTTCGTTTCAATTTCGGTTCAAGAAGAAATCAACCCAGTCGTTGGTTCTGGGATTCTTGGGATAGATTTGGGAATCAAGACGATGGCAACCTGTTCGGATGGAACGGTTTTTGAAAACCCGAAAGCATTGCCAAGCCATCAGAAGCATTTGAAGAAGTTACAGAAGAGATTTTCGAGGCAGAAGAAAGGCTCCAAGAGGAGAGACAAGACAAAGAAGAGAATCAGTAGGTTGCATTACCGAATTGCTTGCATCCGTAAAGATGCAATTCATAAGGCGACGAGTTGGGTAGCGAAAACCAAACAACCCCAAGTTGTTGTCTTGGAAGACCTGAATGTTGTTGGAATGTTGAAAAATCATAAGTTGGCGAGGTCAATTTCTGACGCCGCATTCCATGAGTTCAGGTTTCAGATGACGTACAAGCAGGTTTGGAACGGAGGTTCTGTACTTGAAGCAGACAGATTCTTCCCATCATCCAAGACTTGTTCTGAATGCGGAACAATCAAGGAAGACTTGAAATTGTCCGACAGGACATTACAATGTAATTGCGGTTTGAAGAAGGATAGGGACTTGAATGCCGCAATTAACTTGGAGCATTACGGATGGTTGTCCGTCAGTTCGACGGCAAATGCTCGTGGAGGGGCTACGGCTGTAAGCAACCCCAATGAAGCGAGAATCAAACAGGAAGTCTGCGAAAGTAGATTTCTGTAGGTTTTGAGGAACGGTACAGGAAATGATTCCAGAACTAAGGCAAAACGTTATAGCGGAATTCGGCCAAGATCCAAAATGGACAGATGACGACATCAAAGAAAGTACCAGTATATTGTTAACCGACGTACTAAATCGTTTCTACAAAGCATATTCCGTAAATGTACCCAAGCGACCATTGCCTCCTTTGGCGTAGGAAAGATCATTTTTCAATCCTATTCCTGTTCAATGCTCGTCTGCTTTGCCAAAGGTACAATTCCGATTACATATTCATTTAGTATTGCATCGTTCCTTGACTTGAATGATTTTTTGATCAAGGACTTTCACAGTATCAACAGAATATAGAACAGGAGGTAAAAATGACTGGAAAAGTAACTAGGATCGGACAATCCCATAGACACAATAGTGTTAAAGAAGTAGAAATTAACGGTCGTCCGTATTTTACCGACAAACACTTGATGCTTCGTACGAATGATTTGGTAGAATATTCAAACGAAGGTCTTGTTGCTATAAATAACAATCCATTGATATTTGCCAACATGGTAAGAATAGAGAAGATAGTCAGAACAGAGCAAGTCAAAGAAGCGGCTATGAAAGGGATATGGCTTTCGTCCGTATTTCCTCCTAAAAAAGGTTCTAAAATAGAAATTGATGGAGTACCATACGAGTGGCTTACGATTCTTGAAGTCAACAAGTCAGATGACTATTGGATTGCAAAAGCAGAAACTCCAGATGGATCAATCGTCAAGCTGGATAGCAGAAGGTTCAGAATGTATATTAACTTGGACGAAAGCGACGAGGAATTACCAGAGCTAAAACAAATAATGATGACAGATCCAATGGGGGTCAAGGACTTACCGCCAAGCGACGAGCCAGTCTTGCGCAAAGCCCATGTTCTAGATCCTCGTTCTGCTGTTATTGTCAGGTTTGCGTGAAAGATCAAAAGTTTCTAATTACCTTCTGTCTTTTGTTGTTTGTTGTGTACCTTAGCCATGTTAGTTGCCATTGCAATCATCATACTACGATTAATTCTGATCTTATCAGAAACATCCATTCCCTCTGGAGGCTTTGCCATTCCATTGTCCAAAAGGACTAATATCGCTGCCGTAATGGAATGAATATTAATTGGCAAAAGCTTTTCATTCATCCCTGTTGCCTTTGAGAGGATTTTCACGAGTAAATCACCGCAAGCCGTATGGTTCATCTTTTCGACGTTATCCCTGAGTTCGGCAAACAAGTCAGAGACATCTACTTCTGTACGCCTTGACATTTCATCATACGTTCCAAGCATCAAAGCCGCCGCCATGATCATATTCAGTTCTTTTTGACGCTGGTTACCATAGGGAGGCTTCCATTCATGGTCTTTTGGCTTTAAAAAATCTGCAATCTGTTCCATGGTAAACAAAAACTTCTTCTTTTCTTCTTTCTTTTCTGGAATCCTATTCATGGCTAACTCCCTAATCAATGCTCCCAATCCATGCCAACTAATACGAAGAGGGGGGAGTTTTAACTCTCCCCCTCTTCAGCCTTTTTACCATAAGGCTATAATATTACTTTGATTTTTTCAAACCAAAGTCGCTAGACGAGACAATCCACGGCAATGGATGCACGTCTCGAATGTTTGCCTTTCGGCCAGGAGATCTAGCAGTCCCCCTTATCCAAAGACCTACATCAGGACAATTTTCAAAAGCAATAATTCCGTTCATATTTGGAGATACCAATCTCAAATATTCAATCGGAACCCTACATCTTCTGCCCTTAGGATCTTCTATCTCAAGGACTTGATGGCTCGCCCTAATGACTGCCCCTTTTAGGTACGCAAGCAAAACCTTTCTTGGACTTGACCTGACAACTTTGTAAAGGTTTCCCTTACTCTTCAAAGGAAACTTTCCAATGCTCCAAATCTTTTTATAGGAAGGTTTAAGCCTAACGATATCTCCAGTCGTTATCATCTTACCCCTCGTATATTCTTTTTTCCTTTGAAACGTCTCTATTGATCGCGTCCGAACTCTTGAATTTATCCGGATATCTAGCTGCCAATTTCTGAATGTTTTTCTCCATGGCCTCTTTGATATCTACTTTTTCCTGATTACAATATGCAACAATGTATTTGAAAATCTTTTTGGTTATAACTGATACAGACTTTTCATCAACAGGCTTGTAGTAGAACATTCGTTTTTTAAATATGTCCAAGAGAGTCGATCCTTCTCTCATAAGACCGAATGGAATCATGATGTTCGAAGATAAGAAAGGAGGATAATTATTGCTCTCCTGTTCTGCTTCTTCGAGCATGCCATTGAAATAAATACCTCTGGCATCGCAAAAAAGAGCCATATACCACAAGATATCACCAACCTCGTCTTTAATCTCTACGTCTGTAGTTGCCTCAATAATTTCAGCAGTTTCCGTAAGAATTCCCATAATAGCATGAATTGACCTGACCGTCTGAGCATCAAGCCTTTCAATGACCTGTTCAGTGTTCTTGTTTTCGGTTAATACTGCTTTCTCAACATAGTCTTTCATAGCTTCAACGCTCCTTGTCTGATTAAAATAATACAACAAAGAACAGTGAAGTCAACTAGAATCACAGCATTTTTTCAAATTCTTCTTCACTCAGTACCTTAACACCAAGTGACTTTGCTTTTGCCAGTTTCGATCCAGCTTCTTGGCCACAAACCAAGAAGTCAGTCTTTTTAGAAACCGAACCAGAAATTTTACCGCCCTTGTCCTTGATCAGAGTTTCAATCTGTTCTCTGCCCCACTTAGAGAGAGTTCCAGTTACAACGAACGTCTTATTGGCAATTGCTCCGCCTGACGCAGCAGCCGCTTTCCTGGCAACGCCCGTAAAACTCTTTGTGTTGACGCCAGCTCTTGCCAAACGCTGGATGGTTGAACGTTCCTTCTGGCCTTGGAAAAACTTCCAGACTGACTCTGTTGTCTTCGGACCAAAGCCTTTGACCTCTGAAATCGACTCTTTAGAAGCGGCCATGATACTGTCCATGTCCAAAAAGTGTTCTGACAAGACCTCCGAACTGGTCTTGCCAACCCCAGAGATGTTGAGACCAACCAGCAAACGAGAAAGATCCTGTTGCTTGCTTTTCTCAATGTTTACCAGAACCGTTTCCGTTACTTTGGGACCAATTCCCAAAGCTTTGAGCGTTACGGCGTCCAAGAAGTAAATATCTGAAATCGTTTGCAACTGATTGTTTTCGATCAAGGTTTTTGCAATCTTTTCTCCAAAATCCTCAATGTCCATGGCTTCCCGAGAAACGAAGTATAGAACCTTCGCCAGCAAACGCCCTTTGCATTCAGGATTTGGACATTTGATCGCAACTTCCTCGGCGCTCTTGACAACTTTCGTCTTGCAGGATGGACATTCCGTTGGAAAAACGAACTTTGTTTCGCCCCCTGTTCTTTTTTCCGTCAAAACGCGAACAACCTGCGGAATGATTTCTCCGGCCTTCTCAACCATGACATGATCGCCAATCATGACATCTTTTCGTTCAATCTCATCTTGGTTATGCAAAGAAGCGTAGGTAACAACACTTCCTCCAATTCTGACCGGATTAAAAACGGCAACCGGAGTCAAAACTCCAGATTTGCCGATTTGAACGATGATGTTCAAAACGGTTGTCTCGACTTCTTCAGCTTTGTACTTGTAGGCCATTGCGTATCGAGGGGCCTTGGAATTGATACCAAGGACCGGATATATAACATAATCGTTTACCTTGACTACAATCCCGTCCGTATCGTAATCAAACTTCTGCCTCCCCTTCTCCATCTGATTGATGAAGTCCCAAACATCGTTGATGTTTTTACATCCAACGTCAGAAGGAGGAGTAGGAATGCCCCAAGCCGCCATTAAATGGATGAATTGGGCATGTTTTTCAATCCCTGCCCCTTCGGAATATCCAAGGGTATGCGCAAAGAACCGTAGCCTACGCTTGGCAACCTCCTTGGGGTCAAGCTGCTTCATAGAGCCAGCCGCAGCATTGCGAGGATTAGCAAAGGGAATTTCCCCGTCTGCATCCCGTTGAATGTTAAGCCTGTTAAAAACGCCCCTTGGCATGTAAACCTCGCCCCTAATCTCAATGATTTTGGGAGGTTTATCCGCTTCCAACCGCAATGGAACATCCTTGATCGTTCGAATGTTGTTCGTAATGTCTTCGCCTTGTTCTCCATCACCTCTGGTCAAGGCTTGGAACAGCAATCCATCCTTGTAAATCAGGCTGATTGCCGCCCCATCTATCTTCAGTTCGGCAGAATATCCAGTTGAAGAACTAACGTCTCGGACCCTCCTGTCGAACTTATCAACCTCTTCTTTGTCGTATGTCTTTTCAAGTGACAACATGGGAAGCTGATGGACAACAGTTTTGAATCCGCCTGAAATATCGTTTCCAACTCTAGACGTTGGGCTGTCTGGGGTAACGAGGTCTGGATGCTCTTTCTCGATCCGTACTAACTCAAGATAGAGCTTGTCGTACTCCATGTCTGAAATCGTAGGGCTTGATTTGAGATGGTAAGCAATATCATGCTTCCTTATCTCAGCCCTAAGAAACTTAGCGCGGTCCTTAATGTCCATGATGTGTTCCTTTTGAAGTCGTTACTTCCGTATCAGTACAATACTGCTATTTTTTCCCAAGAAAACTTCGAAATCGGCAAAACCGGTAGTGTTTTGACTTCTAGTAACTTGGAAAATGGTTTCTTTTCGGACTCGTAAATTTCCCTTGCAGTCAACGCTGCAATTCGGTTCTTCGCCTGACCGGAGCTTGCGAATAACAATGTTCTTGTTATTGTTAACTTCCGCAAAGCCTTCTTCGTTTGCATCAAACCCAGCCTGCTTGCAGATTATCTTTGGAACGTAAATCCGGACATCCGTAGAGACAGAAACAACAGGATTAGAACTGTTCTGGTTCGTAGTCTGACTTGTAATCTGACTCGTAGCCTGACTCGTGTTTTGTCCTGTTTGCAGTGCGTCGATGAACGCATCAACGTCGAAATCTGACGGATGAAACAAGGCAGCGGTACGTGGAGCGGACGGGAACTTTACTTGAGTAGAGTGATAGCTGTCCATCTCTCCGTCCCTGTACATGTCATGAACAACCCCTCTGACTTCGTTATGTTTAATGTTCATCGCAGGTTTCTGTTTCCGCAAGCCGATTGTTATGTCAAACGCGGTAAAATGCTCTCCGTTGATTACTTTCTCATCAACCAGCGTCCTGACTTCGTTAGCAAAAGCACACATGTCATTCTCCTTTTCTTATGTCTCGAATTCCTATGCTTCGAATTCTACAAGATATCGAAGCATGTGTTGGGGCTTACGGTAAACAATGAACTCGTTGTTAATTACGCCAGACCTATTACCTTTGGCGTAAACGGAATGATGCCCTGACGGAGCCGCTGTATATCCGCAAGACCCTGAAGGTACGAATGGGCGTCCAAGAACAACGTCAGCAATGAACATGAACGCTTTACGCCCTTGGATAGCCCCGCTTCCTCCAGCCCAATAACTATTCCTTAAAGAACAATAACCAGCACTTTTTCTCCAATCGTCTGCAAAATAATTCCCAGCGCCCCACATGGCTCCATTAATCGAAACTCCGACCAGTTGCTTTGGCAACATCAAGCTTTTCTGAAGTATGCCCAATATGTTTACCGACCTTGACCCGTGCATAAGCAAACAGGTATTGCTCTTGTCGTACATCTTGGGATCTTCTACATCCGGCCTCTTGCTTGGCTGGAAAAGAGGTTTATCTGGCCTTGAACCTGCATTGACTTCTGAAAGGCAGGACTCGAAGCTTCTTACGAGGCTTGGTTTTAAGACCTTCCAAGCATTCAAGATGTTAATGTTTCCGTACTGACGATGGGTATTCTTGGATGCGATTGTCATCCATTTAACAAGCCAACTGCCCAAAGAAGAATTCAGAGGAACTTCTTCCATCTCCAAATCCATATCCTTTAGAGCATCGTCTTGATTACTTCCAGTAGCAGTCGCAACAACTCCGGTCTGCAATGAAGACTCGTATGCATCCAAGTCCATGCGCCATTGCAGAATATTGTTCTTACTCAAAACCCAAGTCGCTGCCGCTGCTCCAACAGACTTGACCCTAGGAATTCGACTGTAGATGATGTTCGTAATCTTGATCAACTCTTTGTCGCCAGCCTGATCGTCTTCATCGTCCCCGACAACTAGAAGGCGCTTTTCAGCCTCTGAAAGGTAGTCCCGCGCCTCTTCAATGGCTGCTTGAGTCGGAAGTGACGAACTACTTAATGACGACCGTGTATAACTGGCCGTCTCAATCTTCAACGCTCGTAGTAAGTTGCTCGTAGAAGTATCAATCCGTCTCGCGGAAGACTGCTTTGATCCCTTGGCTCTCTTTACAGAAGCAGAAGGTTGAGGGACAGACGCCTTATCGTTAACAACAATGGTCTTGGAATCGGGGAGACCTGTTGACCTTGTTGCTTGAGGGCGGATGAGGTAACAATCCTTGCCTGGCTTGGCAGTTAACACTTTTCGTCCGGCCAATGTTATCCATTGGCCTCGTTTGTCGTTCTTGCTGTGAAGCTGATCGCTGTATTCCCGATGTGCTTCTTCCTTTGAGCTGCATTCGATCATCTGAAAACTGGGATGAGCAGCACCAGTTCGGCCCCATTCAAAATAGGCGTACCATTTGCCATTCTTTTTGCTCTGGCAAACACAGCCATTATAGTATTTATTACTGTCCTTGCCGTCTTGGGTAAAACAACCCATGTCGGCAAGATAGGTTCCATCAAACTGCCCATCTTCTATTGCTGGAGGCCCGAAACACTTGAAATCATCCGGACCATGCCCTGACGGGAAATTTTCTTTTTCAAGCTTCAAGGAAATTCCTCCTAAACCAGAAAGAAAAAGAAGACCAACAACAACCATTCTAAACATCGTCCTCCTCCTCCTCTTTTGACTTCAACCAAAATATCTTAAACCAGTATTTTCAATAGTCAAGTGCGTTTACTCAAAACAAAATCTGGTTGCGCTTTTTAGGCGCAACCAGATTGTTTTTTGTTAGATCTGAGAGTTAGAAGTCAATCCCTTCCAAGTGTTTCTTCGGAATTTCGAAAACCTTGTTCGGGTTTCCTCTCAACCGCTCGACTTGTTCGCCTTCCATGAAAGCGCGAAGGGCAGCAGTCGTTGAAAGGTAGGTCTTTGTTACGGCAGAGCCATTCCTGACCGTTGGAGAATTGATCAGCCATTGGCGCAACCGCAATGCGGAACCATCGGCTTTTTTCCTGATCTGGCCATCGCAAAGGATCTTGCAGAACTCGGCCAGCCGCGTATGGTTCTGCGTAAAGTATGCCCGTCCAATCGCCGCCTTGACCGGCGTTGTTGTTACGCTCTTGACGCCGACCGGGAAGTTTTCGACGATGAAGTTGACAGCCCGTTTCAGGCGAAAAGCGCATTCAACGATGACGGGGTAAGAAAGACGACAGCCCAGGACGCTGGACGGAACGTCTTGGTTTTCCCCAGTAACGCCGTGATACTGCTGAACAATGGCTCGAATGAGCGGACCAACCTTGGTTTTCTTCGAACCTTTGTAACCCATGATCCCAAGAACATCATCGACCGTCCTTAGCTTGCCGTTATCGATGACCATTTGGGTGCTTTCTGGCATGCCAGAAAGCACAAGGAACCATTGCGGTACGTTGGCCTCGACAATCGCTTGTAAACGATGCTGCCCGTCTATGAGCATGTTGTTTTTGTTGAACTGGATCGGAGCGCCGTTGAGCCTCCAACGTCCGTAGCGCATGTCGTTGGCGTAAAACGAATACAGCGCCTTGCTCAACTTGCGATTTTTCTTGTTTGTCTTGTTGAGCCATGCTTCAGCTTGTTTGGGGGTTACCAGCTGCCATTGAGGCTTAGGAAGACTGCTCCCATTGACCTCGGCTTTGGGAATGGCAGTCGCTCTGGTTTTCTTTTTCTGAACCTGTTTAACTTGGGTAAAGCTGTCCCGAACACGCTGCAAAAGCTCGTTCTTCCGAGTCTTGACAACGCTTGCCTTTTCTGTTTCGGCAGGCGCTCTTACGACCTTGAACTTAACCATTCCTCGTCTCCTTTGCCTATCGGCTTCCCCCAAACAGTAACACAGGGAGGTAAGGTAAACGAAGATTTTAAATCGTCAAGTGTTTTTCATTGATTTTTTTAGCCAATTAGAAACGGCATAGGCAGAAAGGCCATTAAACTTGGCCAAAACCTCGTCCAAGTAAGCAGTTATAGGATCGTCATTGGACTTATTTTGGAAGCTTGAGACCTGAACATACTTGGCCTTGACCATCTCGCTGTATTCCATCGTTCCTGGCCGTTCTGAATCGATCATCCCAAGGAGAGACATTTTCCAGACGGTTGTTTTGTCTCTTGGACTGTTATTGTCAACCAAGACGCTCAAAGGCATATTAGGATGAAGCTTGCTGTTCCTGCCAAAGATACCAGAAAAATAGTCAGTTAACTTGGCTGCCTGAATGACGTTAGATTGATGGTTAACAGTTCCCTTGGTCATAATATAGAGGTTTTCGGTTCTGGCTCTGAGTTCTTTTAGGAATTCGTATACGCCAGGTCTTGGGGTGACAACCATTACAATTGACCCCAACATAACGCAAACATCTGGCTCCTTGAGTAATTTTTTTACTTCTTCTAACCCCTTTTTAGACAGACCGCTCTTTGGAGACTCTTTGGCAAGGGTTTCAAACTGGGTTGATTGAACCCAAGGAACTTGGTATACTAATGTATTATCTAGATCAAGGAAGATTGATTTTTCCATACTTGTTGTTTCTTAAGAGGGAGGGCTTAAACCTTTGAAAATAGCCTGTTTTGCTGATACTCACGGAAAATCTTTTTCATCCGGCATTGAATCCGACATCATTATTCATGCCGGTGATATCTACGACAAGAATCATTATACCTCAGAATCTATTATCCCGCAACAGCCTACATATGCCGTTCGTGGAAATCATGACGGTAAAGACTGGTGTGATTTCTGGAAAAAAGCAATTGATCCGTCAGGCAGAATATTGGAAATAGGAGAAAAATTGTATCTTTGTGGGCTTGGATTTGCTTCTAAGAAATTCTATGACATACCTGACGAAAAGGCTTTAAAAGTAGACGCAAATAAATTGATTTACTCAGAACGTCCTAGCGGAATCCTTATTTTCGTTACTCATTATCCTCCGTCCACGATTCCAGTCCAAGGCAATCCTGCTGGTTGGTTTTACGATACAACAAGAGACATCATTAAGGCTTTATCACCTGAGATATCAATCTGCGGACATGTCCATTACAATTCAGCTAAGTGCGTCAAGTTGCCTTCTACACTAGTTCTGTTTCCAAGCGCAAAAGGAATCTTATTGGATTACGAACCGCTCAAAGGAATCTGCGTAGAGAGATCTTTTTGATCAAAAGACTCCATGAGGGTTGGATCGCCTGGTTTCCATCCTTCAACTGGCCATTCGGAGTTTGAGCTAGTCATTAAATACTCAAAAGTCCACGAATTGTGATGTTTTCCAATTTTTATTCTAGCACTATCATTGTACTGATTCTGATAGAAATTCAAATGAGGAACGTGAACAAAAAAGTTAAACGGAAAAGATCTGACATACCGAATATTATTATTTTTAAGGTGATGTTTCAGCAATAACCAAGTATGCTTACGACCTGTATACCATTCTGGCCAACCACTTATGTTAAGAAAATCTTCTCTACGAATCATAAAAACTTGTTCACAATTAGGTAAGATATCGGTCCTCTTTATATCTTTAAAAGAAATAATGTCTATCAAGGGTTTTCTAGTTTGACCTATTTCTCTGGGCCAAACACATGCTTTGGGATAAGTTTTGCATACATTCGTGATATTTTTTGAAATCGCTATATCGCAGTCTACTTGTATAAGCGTTTCTCCTTTTGCGAACATGGCTGGAACATTTTTCCACCATGAACAGGAAAACGGAGCTAACCAAGAAGAATAACAAAATATGTAACAGTCAACAAATTCTAGATCTTCTTCATTTCTGAAAACTACAGGTTCAGGGCCAAATTCAGCAACAACAACTTCAGCACCTGTTTCTTTCCAGCAACGGGAAAGCAAGCGTGCTTCCATTCTTCCTTTTGTAGAAGTACAGATACTGAACTTGCAGTCAGGTCTGGGCTGTCTCTCAAGGATAAATGATTTTTCTGATAGCTTTGTTTTTGTGAACACTATTTATTTCTCAGTTGATCCTGTCGAACTACTCGAATCCCAGCCGGAGAAACCATGACATCTTCAGCTTTGCGTTCCCAGGCGATCCTTAGGCGTCTTGCGAAATAGCTCTTGATGATTTCAGTGTCTTCTTCGCTGATCTTTATCTTAGGTTCCACTTTGTGTCCTTCCTTTGTTTTCGGTCTTAAAAGCTACCATTATTATACAAAAGCGGCAACCGACCACCACCCTAGTCGGTTGCCGCAAACGGGGAGACGATTGTCGTTCGGAGTCAGCCGGATTTGGCAATCATGCGTACTAATTACATCCGTACTAATTACATCTGTTCCAAATCCGTCAAACAAACAGGATGGGTCATTCCTGTAACTCCGCTCCCCTTATCCTCTATTTCCAAATATCAGGAACAATTTCGTCTTCCATGTTCCTTCCATCCTTGGTTCCGACTGTCTTCAACGCTTCAGAAACCTTTTTAACGAACTTATTTGGGAACAAAGACAGGAAAACCTGTTCTCCGTTCTTCGGCTTCATCGGGTATTGCCTGACGACGACCCCAGCCTTATGGTACTTTTCTACGTTCCGGTTCTTGCTTCTGTAGCTTTGCTTGCATGTATTGACGATTTCCTTGATGTTGCCAATCCAAACCCCATCGTCAATTCGTTCTGTCGTCTTTACCCATTTCTTATCTTCTGCTTCCGTTGAGCTGGACAAAACGCTGAACTTCTGCTTGCCGTATTCCCTATACTCCTTCATGGCGTTGATCTTGTAGACATCCTCGGCCTTTGTAAAAAGCTTTTCCAGAACGGCCTTAGACGCTTCGTAATCCTTTGGGTCCAATGCATCAAGCATCGGAACTGCTTCATCCAAATTGCTCATCTTGGCCAAGTTCGTAATGAAAACGGCATAACCGGAGAGCTTTCGCTGACTGACCTTGTAACCAGCTCCAAGATCGGCTTTAAAACGTTCGACCTTTACCTTGGTTTTTTTTGCCTTAGGAGCCTTAGGAGCCTTGGGAGCCTTGGGAGCCTTGACCTTGGGAGCCTTAAGAGCCTTAGGAGCCTTGGGAGCCTTGACCTTTGGAGCCTTGGGAGCCTTGGGAGCCTTGACCTTTGGAGCCTTAGGAGCCTTGACTTTCGAAGCCTTGGGCTTAGTCGGCTTGACCTTAGCAGGCTTTACGGGCTTGGAAGGTTTAACCTTCTTAACCTCGGCCTTTTCAGGCGACGAGACATCAACCTTTGGTTGATCTGGGTTCTTTGGCTCGAACTTGTCCGGTAGTTGTGTCAGGGCAGATTGATCTGGCGCTGACTTTTCAGATACCGCAGGTTCGACAGCTACCATTTCGGGTTTCTTTTCTTCCACGTTCTTCTCCTTTTCCTTTCCCATGGTTTAACTTCTTGCATTTAACCTAACACAGGTGGAAGTCTATGTCAAATTAATTTTCGCATTACTTTTAAACTTTTTGAATATCCAATTTCTTTACGCTGGGAACGTTCGACACCCTCCTTTGCAATCGTAATGTGTTTCTTAGATTTTTCAATTGCAGCCAAAATTGATTCTTTGTCAATGGCTTTTCCAACGTTGAACGACCGACGGAGCAAGGCAATAGCTATTTCCTGAACAAATGCGCAAGAGAATCCGTCCATCTTTTCAACAGCCTCATCGATTAACTCTGTAGGAATTTTTTCGGCATATTTTCCAAGACGCTTCAAGAACAGTATTTTTCTTTCGCATTCCTTCGGATTTTCAATGGAATAGAGAGAGTCAAATCTGGAAGGTCGTTCGCTAATTGCCGGATCGAGTTTTTTAGGACTGTTAGTAGTCGCAATGGTAAACATACCTTTAATACTGAATAATCCATCAAGCATGTTTAATAGTCTGGTTCTAGTACCTTCCGTAGAACTCAATGAATCGGCATCCTCAAATATAGCAACACAGGGAGAGTTTTTCTGAATTGTAGAAAAGGCGTGTTCTAAAAACCGATATTCGTTTCCGTCTTCCATAAGACAGTAAACAACTGGAACATTCGGACTGGACGTTGCAACAGCCCTGCAAATGGCTGTCTTTCCACAGCCCGGAGGGCCAGCCAAAAGGAGACCTCTTCTCCAATCGATGTTATTCTCTTTGTAAATCTTTTCGTTGTTAAAAAAGCTTTCTACGTCCTGTTTGATCTCATCACGGATTGTTCCTGCCAGAATGATATCATCCCATTCCATGGGCCTGAACTTGCCCATCTTCCTTCCAGTAAAGTCCAAAACAACACCTTTTCTACGGTTCTTTTCTTTCTCAAATTTGTTGTATTCATTAAAGAAAGAAAATGCATCCTGTTTAGAATCTGCAAACATCATAAATATCGTGCAGTTAGTATACTCCCCATAAGACATATTCAAATAAATCAACTCTACAATTGTTACCGGCTTAATCCCCTTAAGATTAAAACAATATGATTTTTCCTCACTAAGAACAACCTTGTTGCCGTCCGTTTCAGGTCTAATCTTGACGGTTTTTAACCCGCCGTTTGGAAGTTCTGACATAATTCCTTTATTTGCAACAGCTTTACTTTCTTCAGCGAATGAAGTCAAATACCGCAAAGGACTCCTGATTAAAGATGTAAATTTTGAACATGGAACATGATACTTGAACGCTTCTATGGCTTTGCAAGAAAGAATGTGAATTCCAGCTGAACAGGACTCGTAATAATTGAAAACCTTACTCTTCTTCACGTATTCTCCTCCTCTATGAAAACCCAGTAGTTTTTAGCAATCTTTACCAAAGCTTCATCGAATTCGTATTCACAAACAAACCCCCTCATCATGTCCATCAATAATACACCCACTCCTTGGAAAATGCAATACTGAAATATTGTTTTGTCCATATTTTCAAAAGGTGACAAGACGTGAAATGCGCCATTGTTTGAGTTAAATGATCCATCAGACCTTGGATAGGAAGCCATCAAAAGTGATTTTAGCCAGTAAGATCTCTCAGGGAAATCTCTTGGATGGTTAACTATAATTTCTTTTTCCATGTCGGCTCTGCTAAATAAAGCCATTTTATCAATCAAATCACCAGTTCCTTTTGGGAAGACAGATTTTCCGATGACTCTATATCCGTCATCGTCTTCTGTATATGAAACAAGGAATATCGTTTCAGACTCTACTTCGCTCAAAGACCAAGCAGCGAGTCTGTAACGATTAATCCATTCGTTTTGCAGTGAGTCTACGCTTTCTTCCATTCTATTATCTCATCTACAAGACCATACTTTTTCGCTTCTTCAGCGGACATGTAGAAATCATCTTCACAATCTTTAATAATCCTGCTGACTGTTTGACCAGTATGGAATGAGAGCATTTGACAAACTCGTTCTTTTATCTTTTTCATCTCTTCTGCTTGGATCGAAATGTCGGTAACTCTCCCTCCGACAACAGACCAAGGCTGATGAAGCATGATTCTAGAAGAAGGTAAAGAAAAACGAAAACCTTTCTTCCCCGACGCCAACAGAATGGCAGCTGCGCTGTAAGCGTAGCCAACACAGTACGTAGAAACCGGACAAGTAATAGTTCTAATGGTGTCGTAAATTGCAAAGGCAGATACGACAGAGCCACCCCCTGACATTATATAGATCTTGATTTCCTTTTCCGCTTCTTGCTGCTGCAAATACAACAATTGCGAAACGACGCTGGTTCCAAGATCATCATCAATTTCGGACCCGATGAAGATCAGTCGGTCTTCCAGCATCCGAGAATATATGTCATACGCCCGTTCACCTTGACTGCTGCTTTCGATGACTATTGGAATCATTTTTTTTCCTTTTGTTAAGCTCTTGTTTGAACATCTGTTTTTCCATGTACATTCGGACGGCTTCGTCTCTGACCAAATGCATGAAGTTGATGAAGATGCTTTCCGTTTTGAGCCTTGCCGACCATGCTCTAAAAGCAAGGTTCTCGTTTGCCCAGAGACGAAGGAGTTTACATGCTTCAACCGCAGAAAGGGGAACAACATCGTCTTCGAAATGTCTTCTACTGTTAAACATGATCCAGTTGACGACATTTTCGAAATTCGGTGGCAGCTTGGTAGCAGAACTCCAAGGGTCAGTCATTAGAATGGCTGAAGCGAAACAAGTACTGATCGTAGAAACATGCAGGTAATTCTTCTTGTAGAACGACCGGTCGGTTGGGTTGGTAAAAAAATCTTGTTCATCCTTGTCGTAATCACCCTCCCTGAAACTCTTGTCCGCGACGGCAACAAACTTGTTGATTGAGCATGAAGCCATGTAGCTATCCTCCTGCTGTAATTCTTACATGTATTCGTATTTTGTCAAGAACATTTACCATGTCATTTTCGGGGGAATATCATTCCCGTATTCTCGAATCTCCTTACTTACCAATCGTCTGTCAAGCTCTGTCTTGCATGGAGGACGATCTCCAGATTCTAATGCTTGAAGATGTTCTATGATTGTTTTGGCTATCGGACTAGAAACCGCATTACCAATCAGAGTCCATGCGTCTACTTTCTGATCCGGCCAAACCCAAGAATCAGGAAATCCCTGTGCTCTTGCTCCTTCCCTTACTGAGGGATGCCGCAGAAAAGGAACCCCTTTATCTGTCGTATCTACAATAGCAGTCTTCTTCCTTGTCGCCCCGCCGCCGAAACCGCAGGTCAACGTTGGTAATACATCATCGTCCATTATAACCTGAATATCAATTCCTGTTCTTTTGACTTTTTCCAATGCCGTCCTATATGTTTCTGCTCCCCAGTGCAAATGAGTCAGATGATACTCTCTGATATCTTTGAACTTGCAAGTAGGATTTGGATACGGCTCTACAGGAATAAGACCTTTGTGTTTTCCTCCTAATGAACCAACGATAATGACTCTGTATCTTTTCTGGGGCAAATTCCAATTCATCGAATTGAAAATGTTCCATTCACAGTAATACCCAGCATCCTTAAACATCGCCATTATTTTGTGAATCGTATTTTCTCCGTCGTCGGAATGAGTTAACATTCCTCTTACGTTTTCCAGCACAAAAAACCTTGGTTGAAAATGCATGCAATAATTGACTGAAGACAAAAAAAGATTATTACGAATGTCCTCTCCGCAAATTTCTTTTTTGTGTTTCATAAAATTACGAATAACCTGTTCTCTTGCACTGGTACTAAAAGACTGACAACTCGGACTTGTCCATAGAATATCAGCTGCGTGAGAGGGGTCTGGTTTGTACTTCGCAATATCCATCAAAAGAGCTTTATGCCCAAGGTTCTTCTCTCTGTACTCTACAGCGACTGGATTGAAATCGATTGCCAAGTTGCATTTCAACCCAGCCGATTCAATTCCGTAACAAGCCCCTCCTACTCCGCAGAAATGAGTAGCATAGGTATTAAGAGTTTTCATTTTTCGGTTCCTTAGCCAGGTTTACAGCGTACTGTTGAATGACTCTTTCCAGTTCTGAATCAACGCTTGGAATATCAACGTTGTTCTCCAGCCATTCGTCGTACATCACTACATCTACTCTCCTTGGTTTATGCCAAGAGTCAAGCTGATTCTTTTCTATAACTTCAGGCTCGTTTCTGAGACCAGCTTTATAGAGCAGCATTCCAACTTTCAGAGGAGTTACTTCTCCTTTGTCATATACATTGATGGCTTCAGGGGTGTTATTCCCGTGTCCAGACTTATATTCTCTAATTATCGCCTCGATAGTTTTGAGAATTGTCTCTGCGCTGGTCATCGAATTTGGAGAATTGATTAGCCCGTGATACATTCTCAGTTTGGATAGCGTATTTCTTGGGGAGACCAACGGAGAATAAACCTGACGCGGCCTCAAAATGTAGAGAGGGATAGGAGCAGCGTTTGCGTCAAATATTGCGTTTTCATCAGACATCATGCTATCCGCAGCGGACTTGGTCCATGCATAGAAACATGCCGGAGAGACTGGACTTCTGGCCGTAAATGGCTTTCCATTTGGGTCATACGGGCCAGTCCATATACAACCGCTTGATATATGTATGAACGGAACAACACTTCCCAAAGAAGCTTTGATTTTGCGCATCAAATACAAAGGTTCAACAACGTTACAACGCCAGGTTTCTGTTGCATTAGATTCGCACCATACCAGATCTGTCTTACCTGCCGTATTGATAATGCAGTTTGGGTTAATACTCTTGAGATCAGATTCCGAAAGTTGGGCTAGGTCTGTTTTCCACCAAAAAACAGATGTTTGATCAGTTTCCAGTCGTTCCTTTAAATACGTTCCCAAATGACCCTTGCCAACCAGTAGGATTAACATTAACTTCCTCCGTATCTATGGGTAGGAGAACAAATCATGGAATGGATCGATGAATTTATTATCAAACTTGAAACTTCTATTAATGGAATCATAAATGTACAAATCGGAGGACAGTCTGTTGTAGCCCAAATATCCCCCGCGTGTATACAGTTTTTCAAAAACAATCGACAAATGCTTCTATCCGTAGGAAGGGAAGCGTTCAAGAACTTCCTCTTTTTGGTTTCAGAAAAGAAAAACGAAGAAGCCTTTAACGTCCTACTCCAAGGAATGAGCGTCGACGACATTATAGCCCGAATGGGATATAATGGAGAACAGCTTGCCCAAGCTAACAAGCTCAAAGAGGATTTCATTAAATCACTCAAGGATTTCGTTATTAAATCCCTGACTCCTATAGCTCTTAAGGCTCTTTGGGGGTTGTTGATATAGAATCCAAATTGAGAGGCGCATTGATATCTATACCCTGAGAAATGGCTTCTGCTTCAAGTCTTGTTTTCTGCGCCTTTTTAATCCCACGAACAGCCCGGTCAACCTCGTAAGCAACCTTGTCTTGAGCCTTAATGAATTTCTGTTCTTGCTCTCTGGTTGTCTCTCCCTTATCCATCTTGGAAACAAAAACATGAGTCATTCCGTTTTGTTCACGGGTTACCCTCTTTGTTTCTGTGTTTGTACAACCACAAAAACAAAAAATTACAAGACTGCTGACAAGAATGAAGTTACGCATTGTTTTCTCCTAAAATTACATCATGTTCTATTACTATGAAAATTGACAAATTTCCTCTGTTATTGGCCTGTATCTTGACCTTTTTGACCCTCCCGTTCATTTGACCAAGCAATTCTTCTGACTGTTTACGAACATCACCAAATTCTCCAAATATTAGTGTTTCTCTTCTCTTGGTTAGAACCGAACGAAAAACCTTATCATTTTTAATTAATGCTTCTGTCGAAGACTGAACATCAGGATCTAAGTTCGGAAGACTACGTGGAGAAACTATTTCTTCTTGGCTTGCGGATTCTGATATCATTGGAGTGACAGCAAGAGCTTGCTCTGGAGAATCCCCTTCTCTCCAAACAGCAACGTCTTTAATGCCCATTCTAGAAACAATAGATAAAGCCTCCTCTTTGTTTTCTGCTTTAATCTTACCGTTTAATCGGCTGCCATTGGCAAGACCGGTATACTTCCAAATGATTGCATCGCTCACGGTATGCTCCAGTTCTTCTTCAAATCATTCAACGAGTTAACTACACAGTCGTAGTCTTTCTTCGCATCAACTACCTGTTGCTGCGCTTCAGAAAGATTGTCTTTTGCCATATCATATGCCATGTCCGCTTCGTAGCGGTATTTATCCTCTAGCATTTCAATGATCATTTTCCTAGTATCTACATTGGTAATTCTGACAAGCTTATCTGTACAATCAGCCAGATTATCAATGTCTACAACACATACTAGTGTAAAAATTCCTACTTCAATGGAAAATATAATTTCTGTCTCGTTAGTTTCGACTTCGACATCAGAATGAGAAAAATCAAACTCGTTAGAAGGAAGCTTGATGTATCCCTCCTTATCTATCGCTAACTCCTCAATAGTATCTTTGTTGTCTAGGATAAACTTAAACAAGCTCACTTTTTGGCCTCCCCTGCCTCTTTCCTCTTGACCTTCTTGGCTTTATTCTCTACTTTGACGGTCTTATCTACTTTGACGGGCTTCTCTACTTTTGCTTTCTCTGTCGTTTTTGGGGCCTTTTCGATCTTGGAAACTTCAGTCTTTACCTTTCCGGAAAAGGGAAGACGATTAAGCTGTTTCTGAGCCCATTCGTTCGCTCTGGCTTCATCAGGGGCAAAAAACTTGAAATTACTCCTGACATCGCTTGGCCAATCTTTACCCGAAAACTTGACTTCGTAGTTTGCTTCCATGTCTGTTCCTCCTAATCCAATTATACACGCTGAAGAACGCTAACTGTTGCCATGTCAGAAAGAACTGTCTTCCTGATCTCTTTGAACCCATCAAAAAAGTCTTTAGGAAGGTTCAACCCATAAGGATACATCCCTATGACCTTGTTAATCGTAGTTACGTGAAACTCATTGATGTACGGAATGAACAGCTTATAGATATTGAGCCCTCCAATGATGAAAACTTTCTTATCTTTACAATATTCCAGTGCCTTTTTGAAGCTCATTCGCGTTGCGCCTGGAAACTCATTGTTGAACCTCGACAAAACTATATTCTTCCTGTCTGGAAGCGGCTTTCCTCCAATGCTTTCCCAAGTCCTGCGTCCCATGACAATTGGAAACCCAATAGTCGTATTTTTGAAATAGCGCAGATCCTCTTTGCATTTCCACGGAATTTCTCCGCCTATTGAAATGCAACCATCGTTAGATTTAGCAACTATTCCAACTAGAGTCACTTTTTGATCCTCCACTAAAGTATATCATCAGTGAAAGACAAGTCAAGAATTAAATCGCAACTTCCGCTGAAATCTTTGGATGAAATTTGTATCCAAGCAGGTTTGTTTTTGAGTGATCCCATTCGTATATAGAGGAAAAGCTGTTCGTAAAAATTAGAGGAAAATAATATGGCTTTCTCTGAAGCTGCTCTTTAACAACACTTACATGGTTTTCATAGATGTGACAATTAGAAAGGAAAGCAGTTAACTGCCCTGCCTTCAATCCGCTCTCCAGAGAAAGCAGATGAAGAAGCAAGGCATAACTGGCGATGTTGAATGGTTCGCCCAAAAACATGTCAACCGACCTCTGAAAGAAGCACAGATTCAGCTTGTTTTTTATGACCGTTAAATGCCAAAGTACGTGGCACGGAGCTAAGGCTTGCTCTGCCATGTGCAACGGATTCCAGGCTGAACATAGCATCCTACGGTCATAAGGATCAGTCTTTAGTCTGTCTACTATGGTCTTAAGTTGGTCTGCCTCTGGAAGTTCTGACCCATTAAAAGACCTCCATTGAAAACCGTAAATAGGTCCTAGGTCCGTTTCTTGAGCTTGAAGCTTCTTTTTTTCTTCGGAAGAAATATCCGACGGGATCTTCTTTGGGTTGGCCCATTGGTCCCAAATATGACAACCTCGTTCCTGATACCATCTCTTGTCTATGACGCCCTTGATAAACCCCTCAAGCTCTACTTTGATGGATTTGAAGGCCATTTTTTTGGTTGTCAACAATGGAAATCCAGCAGCCATATCGTGTTGAAGCATGACATGGGGAATAGTATATGCATCAACTCCGGTTCTGTTTGGGATCTTCGTTCCTGTCTCAAGAATTGACGACAGGCAATGCAAATACTGTTCTTCAAGATTCATATCTAGCCCACGATGTATTCTTCAACATCACCGGCAGCTATCCTAAAGTGAGAACATCCAATGTCAACAATAAATCTTGCATTATCCGGAAGATTTCCTTCAAGCCAGCTACTCTTTTCAAACGCTTTGATGCCTTCTTTGCACTCCTTGTACCCGTCTTGCTTTTTCAACTTTATTCCTATTTGAGAAATCTTGTGAATCAAACGATCTTGCCACCCTTTGGCTACTGGGGAACTTGGACGGCAAAACGAAACAAGCGAATAAACATTAACAGGATCGATTCCAACGGCTGAGAGGATTCTAACCGTTTTCTCGTCCATTCCATCTAAAACATACTCTCCAAAAACACTAGGGCTAGAAGGTTCCTCAGGCTTAATCATCAACCTGGACATAGCTTCTACCATGCCAATAATCGACCTGGTCTTGTTTTCCCATTCAATCGTTACAAGCCCGTTTGAAATATCAACGACTACTCCTGCAAATGGAAGATGTGAAGCCATTGGCTTTGACATAACATTGTCATTGACAGCAAGAGAAAGATACTTCGGACCAGGCTTCAATTCAGGATTGTTTTCTTCTATGAATTTTGATTCTATGTGCTTAACATCAGATTCATCAGTGTCAATTATGAAATATTTTCTCAAATGCCCAACAGCACGCCTAATTTCACTATTCTTTTCTTCATTTGGAACAATGATACTTTCCATGTTACTCTTAGTCATTTCATCAAAAATGACAACAGCTTTACCAAACTCATACATACCAGACTTTATCTGTTCCAAAAGCTGATCTTTTCCCATAAGCAACATGGAAGGAGGAATTGAGAGCATCATGGACGCAACTTTGCAATGTGCCCTTGCCGACATTGGGTAGACAAGATTGGATTCGTCTTCTGTAAAGTCTTCTCTTGATGGGTCTTTTAGCCTTTTGAAACTGCCACAAAAACAAAAAGCTTTGTCAACATCTCTTAAAACAATTGAACAAACTCCGTTGGCCCTGTTCCCTTGAGCCGCCAATGAAATCGAAGCAACACATTTATGGCCATATGGGGTATTTGCAGATGGAACTTTGTTATCTGTAATAAAATCAATCAGAGCATCATCTTCTAAGTTTATTGTAACGAAGGCGTCGTTGCACAGCGATAGAAGTTCTTCGTACAGGACTTCAGCCTCTTCCTGACTGCGACCTGTAACTTTTTGATATCTTTGGAACGCAAAATCTTTTCCAAAGCCAATGGGTTTTCTACATTCTTTTTCTAGTTCTTCCAAAGAAATCATATTTCTTCGCCTTCCGCTTGTGGAACAGGAGCTGCTGGTTTCTTACGAGCCGGAGGAGGTGGAGCAGTAGTTACAGACTTCGGAATATGCTCTGACTCTGCCGCTGGAATACGAGGTATTACCTTTCCTTTGTAATGGAGGAACCCTACATACCTATTCTTAGAATCCATTGGGATCAATGAATAATAGGTTTCGCCTTGAGGATTCTTGGATTTTACCCTTATTTCATCTCTAGTTATTCTTCTCCCCTTCGTCATATCTTCTTCTACAACATACGCCTTTTCGCCATTGTCATCTGTCCTGACTATTACATCGCCCTGCTCAAAGGGATGTCCATACTTTACAACGTCGTTAATATGCTTTGGGACCGATTGACCATGTTGTATCGGCTTGAGTGATCCGACAGGAACATGAATGACACTTTGATCGGACTTTACTCTAATCAAAGCAATGTTGTCCCTAATCGCGACTAAGGCAGCAACCCATCCTTGTCCGTCTGGAGTCTTTTTTATGTTCTTGATCTTTTCAAGGACTGGATCATTGCAAATAACTAAAAAGTTTCCAGCATCGAGATATTCTTGTAAATCCTCCGATGTCAGTTCTCTTGCGATAAATGCGTTGACCGGAGTTTTTTCACTAAAAGGATCAATCTCAGCTACCGTACCGTTTTCATACTGAATGAGCATGAGTTCTTTGGAAACTGTTTGAGTCATTGGATTAATCCATGGTTTCCACCCCTTGAATTCTCCGATTGTATTAACATTCTCATTCTTAAGGATTATTTTTGTTCCTGGTTTTCCAGCGCTTTGGGGAACAAGCTTTCTCTTTAGTTCTTCAAGCTTAGACTTTCTCTGTGTCTTGTCAACTTTAAGGTTAGTAATTCTCTCCATGTACTTAAAAGGATCTTCTCCAAACAAAGAAACAACCGATTTTTCATATACATATAGTGGATCTCCTGGAGGGTAAGTACCAAGTTTTGTTCTTTCTACAAAATCAAAAGAAGCGCCCGTCGGTGGAGCCGGTGCGGGGCGTCTAACGTAGAAAATTTCTCCAATATTAATATCCTCCCACGCAGCAACCTTCATAGGTCCAATAAAAGCAGGAATCGGTCTTGTCTGTTGAGGATATGCTATATACATTTCCCCTTCAGGATAACGCCCTCCAGCTTGGAGAAATCCTATTAGCTCTGTTCTTTGTTTGGAATAGGGACCACTTTTTACCCCTTCTTTGTTGACAATAACAAGGCTTCCATCTGGCAAAGAAGCGATGTTTTCTACCGGCTCAAGAGGCTCGTAAGTGTCAACAGTAAAAGACACTACATCCCCATTCTCCGCAGTTTTCTTCAGAGAAGAAGCATTGTAAACATTCGCCGTCATTGGATGTCCAGCGAGAATTGGATTGACTTGGTCCTCCCAAACCCAAATTGGCTCTGTTCTACCGTCAGGACGAACAAGAAGACGAGTTTTTTCTTTACCTTTTCTGCCATGAGTTTGAGTCTGAAGAACATCGGCTCCTGTCAAAGCTTCCCCGTTCATAAGAATGTGAACTCTGGCTGGAAATTTTTTAGCCTTTGCTTGTCTATAGTTGAAAACCATATCTTCCTCTTTTTCTAAAACAGTCTTTTCTGCCGTTTTGATTTCAAACTCTCCGAATACAGAAGCTGCCGAAATAGCGACCGTGTCAGACAATGGCCCGCAAGACACAGAAACAAACGTCTTTCCTCCCATAATACTCGACTGATAAGAAATCTCTCCGACCTTATTGTGAATAGAAAGATCAAAAACAGGAATTGAGCCGCTTGATTTAAATCGCGCAGGGATAGCAACAAAAATAGATTCTACGTCTGGAAAATTGGCTTTCGCCATCTTCCATGACTTCTGCAATATTTCCCAACGCATACTAAATCTCCTCTGGCTCTTTGAACTTATGTTTCTTTCGAATTTCTCTTAATACTTCGGGGCGCGGAGTTCTCAACCCTTTTGATTCCAATATGCTCTTTGCCTGCCAAGAAATGCTATCAGACTCCGTAATCATTATTCTCTGAAGACCCATCATGTCCATTTTATTACCAACAGATTTGAGAACTAACATCTTAACTGGATCAGGAGAAGTATCGAACCAGTTCATCAGATCAGATATCTCAATGTCCTTTATAATTAGGGGCAGAAGCTGTTTGATTGCAGCATCTTGAAGCTGAAGATTATCTCCACTAAAAGACATTTGAACAATATCTGCAACGAACGGGGATGGATCATCCTTGATAACCTCAAAAGCCTTCTCGAAATTCTTTGTTGCCTTATATACGTCTACGCTAGTGTTCCTTAACCGCTTGGCTTGAGTTTCTGAAATACTCTGACCTTCTCTTTCTAAACCAGTAAACAAACCCTCTAAAAACTTGTTGCCCTCGCTTTGATTCATATAACCAAACTGAAAATCAGTCGTTTGAGCATAACCAGCCTTGAAAGCAAGGGTTTCAAATACTTCGTCGTATACTCGACTGTCTTGATTCCCCTTAAGTTTCGCCCTCATAGACTCTTTGTTTTTAAAAAGATTGTTTATCAATGCAGGGTTGGCATAATTATGGGTATCAATGAATTTCAGAACATAAGGAACATCGTTTGGATTCTGTCTTTTTTCAATGAGCGTTTGAAATACTCCTGAAGTAAACATACTGTTTGAATTTTCAGACCAATTTTCTCCAACTGGAGACCTTGAAAGTTCTCTAAAAAGCAAATTAGAAAAATAATCTGATGCTTCAGATGCCTTTCCTACGAAATCAAACAGTTCTTCTCCTGAATAGTTAATTGGCCTGTTCTGTTTCAAATCTCGAATAATCAAGAAGGCCGGAAAGTATGGATCTTCCTTTATTTTTGTTAGATAGTTATCCAGATCTTTGGAAGTTAAAACCTTGCTATGCTCGGAGCTATGAACAAGCATTCTGGCTGCTGTTTCTACAAGCGCAGGGTCTTCATGCATCTCATATACATCTCGCAAAAACATTACGTCTCCTCTTGTTTTGTTGAGGATATAAACTGCTGCTTCGCTATCGTACTTTGGTGTAAACTTTTGTTTTCTTGCCTTTTGAACCTGCTCCTGATCAAAGGTGTCGAAAATATATCCATGCAACGCATCTCTACTCATTGGAGTGTTATATGTAGAAGCCAGAAAATCTATGGCCTTGTGACGCTTCGGAGCATCATAACCGAAAAGATACTGCGTAGCAGTTGTCATATTCATATCTTCAGCCATGTCTGTTCCTCTATATTTCTGTCTCTGTTTCGAATTGTGGCCCTGAAGGAGTCTGCATTAAAGGTTGATTTTCTTTTCTATAATGCATTCTCTTTTGAAGCAACTTCTCTCGCTTTGGAACAAGACTTCCCAATCCAATTTTATCCATTGCTTCTATGGCTTTCTGTGAAACTTCGTTACTTTCCCTAACTATAAATTGCATTAAATAACCCTGCGGAATCATAGCCCCTAAAGCGTCTATAAAAACAACCTTTGTTTCATCTGGAAGCTTTTCAAAAAGAGGCATGTACGACAGCTTTTTGTTCAGAGACTGGAACTCTAGAGGAAGAATTTCCATTATGATCCTCTCTCGGATAATAGGATTTTTGTGAAACAAAAGAGACTTTATTTCTTTAGGGTCTCGATTTCCAGATTTCTTCATCTCATCTATCAATGATCCAGTATTGAAATAAAAATTAATACTATTTAATATTTCCTTCTTTTGTTCTTCGTTTAATTGCTCGTTGTTCTCAATTCTATAGAGAAGGAAATTATTTTTTTCTTCTATTTGTTTTCTAGAGATGCTAGATTTGTCTACATAATCAAGAAGTTGAACATATTCTCTTGTTTGTTCTGGCTTTATATTTTCGGCGGCTATAACTAATGAATGACCAATATATGAATCGAAAAACCAATCATCATTTTTAGTATCTTTTTTAGTATCTTTTTTCCTATCAACCAAATACTTAATAATATCAAGATTTGGTTGTTTTGTTTGTTGAGAAAAAGTGTGCAAATACCGTGGAGCATCATGTAACCTTGCCTCTTCCTCGCCGAACTCGCCTTTCAAACTCAATAAAAATACAAACAATGAACGAGCAAGATTAATATTCGAACTTTCTTTGGCATAAAATACACTGACATCATCTTCTGCGCAAATTTCCATCATTAAATACCTTGGGAATCCTGAGCTAAATTTGGTTATTTCTGAAATCAAGCTAAAAAGTTCGTTTTCCGTATAATCTACATCTTGTCGATTGAAAGCTATGTCTTTTGCAATCAAATTGAGAAGAACGTTTTCCGTTGGAACATCATAATAATCGTTATGTTTTTTTGCCTCTCCTCTTATTCTTTCAAGATATGATGGAAAATCGCTCTTCGAAAGTAGTTTAATGCCCGTTTCTTTTTGCCAATCTCTTAATATGCATTGATCTGCAAAGTCGTCAAACCTTTTATCAACATTTCCTTTCAAGCTGGCCGCCAAGTTTTCATCAAGAGGGCTCAAATATTTCAGCATTCTTTTTGCTATCCACCGGGTCCATCCCTTCTTTTCTGCTGTAAGGAATTTTTTCTTGAAATAATCAACTACAAAATCTTTTACCTCTTTGTAAGCTACTGGAAAGGCAAGACGTTCGCTTGGAACATTATAATGCAAAGACAAAAACTTAATAGCTTGCTCTGCTTTCGAAAGCTCTCCCATGGTTGCATCTTCAGGAGTCTCTAATAACAGACTTTTTGCTTCTTCAAAAGAATTAACTTCTGAGGCGGGATGTATCCAAGTAGCTTGTTTTTCAAGCCATTTCATTGTATCCACGGTACTATCTCCTGACCACGGAATACAAATGCAACAACCTCGCAGCTTCAGCTTTGGTTATTTCAGGCAGCTTGGCTTCCAAAGTAAGCATTTCCATTTCCATCTTTTCCATAGGAATGTCTCCACCCTCTTTCTTGCGCTGTCGATAGTCCTTCATACGACCAACAATCTCCTTCGCAATCATTCTACCTGTTACAAACTCAGAAAGAGATGTCTTGATTATTACATCAATGATCTTAGGCATTTCGAACTTAAACTTCATAATTGGTTTAAGTTCGTTACCATGCTTGTCAAATGCTACCCCGTTCTTTACATTTACGTTTATGATTCCATTGTCCGTATGGTTTTCGGCCAAATATATCTTGATGACTTGACCGAATATCTTCTCAACCGTAGTCTTCGTTACTATCATCATATCGTCTTCGTTCTTTTCAGGATCAGCCAAGGCTTCAGCACGGATATAATAAATAAATTCGTCCATGTTGAAGTCGAAAATCTCGGCAGACTTCTGCCCTAGAACATTAAGGATGAACTCTTCAATATCATGCAGGCTTTGCATTCTTCAGTCCTCCTCCAAATTGGAGAACTTCTTTAAAACCCTCCATTGCGGAGATCAGGACGTTCTTTTCATCATCTGACTTGGCATTTCGAATCTGGAACATCATGACGTTTATGATCTTGTCTTGGAATACCTTCGTTCTGTCGTCCTCAATTTCCATCTTGTTGATCATATCAATTCCTTCACGAATGCATTTTGTAGTTTTAATAAACATGTCAGATTTTTCTGCTTCGCGAGAAAGATCTCCAGAGGTCTCTATCGATAGAATCCTGTTCAACTCGATCATAGACACGTTGATCGTATACTCAATATCTCTCATGCGGTCTTTACGCCTGGCCATCAGTGCTTCAACATTGTCTCTGTATTCCAACATGTAAGCCAAACGTTCTTGGCTCCTGTAATGTTCGTTGAGGTGGTTCCTGATGATACTTACGCTAAGAACCTCGCCCTTCGAATCCAAAAAGGTTTTAACCTTGGAAAGACCGCCCTTGTCTTCAAATATCTTCTCTACTTCAGTCCTAAACGGAGAATTGCATATTTTGCATCTAGGGTTGATAACCTTCCCGTTTTCATTCTGAAGGTCAAGCAATATGCTAAGGGGAGTTTCAGTAGAAGGACCTGACATCTTCAAGTCGTTTTTCATTTCTTCCATGGCAACTTCTTCTTTCTCTCTTCAATTGACAAATCATATTTCATTTTATTGATTACAGTTGAGATCATCCGGTTAGCGTCCTGTTGACTGTCAAGAACGCGACTTCTTGCCATCTTAAGGGCATCTACATATTCGTCGTCTTTGTGAGATTCAAGCTGATCTATGACTTTGGAAATAACCTTTTGCGCCTCACGAGCAGAAACGCAATCCATGGAATGTTCAAGAAAGGATATTCGCTCCATAATATAAGAAGGAGGACGAGAAGCTTTCTTTATGTATGAGCGGAACCATTCCAATGATAATCCCCTTCACTTTTTCTTGCCGACTTTCGGATAAGTTTCCAAAACAGATTTTATGACATCTTCTGAAAATCCATTGGCAAACAGCAATTCTTTGGCTTGGCTGTATGTACAGCCTTCTTTTAACATCTCATCAGCCATGTCCGATGCTTGCCGAACATTTTCAGAAGCCATTTTATCCAAATAGAGTTTGAAAACAGCGCCAAATTGATCCATGACAGTAACCTCTAGCCTACTTTCTTAATTTGATTTTTTGTCGTCTTCCCCTTCTGAATCGGACAAATCTTTATTACCAGCAACTGCAATCCCGCAACACATCATACAAATAAAGCCAGGATTGCTCTTGGCAAGGGCTTTGAAAACCTTCTTCTCTTCCTTGTCAAGATCTTCATAAAATTCTTCAACAGTCTTTGAAAAGTAATCTACGACAGCCTGTCTTTCTTCGCTTTGAAGAGGCTCGTTGCCGTCAAGCTTTTCTGCCATCTTGCGTAAGGAGTCCCTGAACTCAGGGCTTAAGGTTTCAAAGCTCATTAGATTTGAGAAATTCCTCTGTTGACAGCGTTTTCATCTGGGAATCTTGGCGAGGTATGCGACTTAACTCCGATTTGTTCAATATAGCCCAACGGAGTCGGTGTTCCACCAGTTCTCATGTCAATGCTGAAGGCAAGATTTCCAGCGTTTGAACTGGTCGTGACTACAACATTGTATTCCAAATCGCCATAATACCATGACCCCAATGGGATTTGAACTACAACAGGACCATTAGCCCCAACATATCCGTTGAAGAAAACCAGCGTCGATTCTGCTCCTTTTTTAAACCCCAAAGAAACCAAGGCCGGAGTCGCATTATCAAGAGAAAGAGCTATTCCAGTTACTGTTAACGCCCTAGCTCCGCATGCAAAAACTATTTGATCGGTAACGTCTCCGCCAATAATTCCAGTTATAGTAACCTTGGCTCCGTCGTTAAGCAGGTCCTCAAACTTCCTACTCTTTATCGAAAATATCAGTGACATACTAACTTCTCCTTTTGCTTCTATCTATAATTACGACTATCCTCCATATGGAACCTTTACAATATATTTAAGGAATCCTAGATCAATAAAAGCGCTCAGTGCGCAAGCCGCTGCATCACATTCATGCTCTGGACCAGACTTGGCTAAATTGAAATATGTAACAATGTTTGCTTTGATGTATTTCTTGTCTGCTCGCCCATGGTCTGCTATCAACTTCTTGACATGTCCAGGACTGGTTTCGTAAACAATAATCTTGTTTTCAAAACAACAAAGCTTTGCAGCTCCAACAATTTCACTCATATTACTTCGAACAAAGGCCAATCCGCCCCCCATAGATCGCTCAAGGCATAATATCTTTGGATTATGCTTCGTTATGATCTTCTGAAGCTCGTCATAAACGTCCCTGAGTCTTCCGCAGTCCAGTTCTTCGTCTGTTCTGGTGATCTTCTGAGTATATTTATCAAGAAGAATAATAGAATTACCGTCGTATCTCAAAACAGACCAGCCGCAATTTCTGGTTGCGGCTGGGTCCATTCCGATGATAGTCAAACCGGCTTCAAGCGGTACTTTTGGAATTCTTGCCTCGTCCATGTAGATAACTCCTTATCTGTTCCCAACTTCTAATTCTACTTGGAGTTATCCTGTTTGATGTCACAAATCCTTCAGAAGAATCATGCCCATAGGGAGACATCATAATAAAATTTGAACTGGGCAGCTCATGTTCTAGCTTCTTTATGGCGGTAAAAATCTTTTCAACTATCTGAATGGCCACTTCCTCGTTTAAATGCGCCACACTGGCCGCAGAATGCTCAAAATAGATAAGCCTACGCCAAGGTTTGTTCTTCGCTATCTTCTCAAATGCCTTAATTCTCTTTTTTGTAAACTTCAAAGCCATCTTTCTCGTATATTCATTAAATTCCTCTGCCGGATAAGGACGATATTTGTCATATGTCCCAAGCTTTAGTTCTTTTTTAAGCGCAGCAGGAACAAACAACTCCGGACCCTTGCCAGGGCCTGCAATTCCATTCAACCCATTAGCCTCAAGAGGGGTATAAGGCAGGTTGATAACCCATGTATCTTCAGTGTCAAACATTATGTCCAAAGAAACTTCTAGGTTATATGGAGGGTTTACTTTAAACGGCTCTATCAGTTGGACATCATCTTCCGAATTAAAAACCTTGCTTCTTTTGATCATTCCGTATGAAACGCCAGGGACAACAGCCAATATATTACTCACAATTGTCTCCTTTACGGAGTTAGAATCTTTACCTTCTTTGCAAAATTACTCGTACTAAAACCACTTACCATCTGAACTACCTCTACCTTTCCTCCGACCTTGACCGTTTCTTGCGCCTCAATGCAATCAGGATGTTCGGATGTTGTAATGTAAACATCCGGACGAATAGCTTTTACTATTTCAACACAGTCCGTATCATCTACCAGAATAATGAAGTCTACAAATCGAGTTGCCGAAAGAAGAGCTATTCTAGATTCTTCCTCGTTGAATGGGCGGTTTACCCCTTTTGTCTTTTTTACAGACGCATCTGACTCCAAAGCGACAAACAGAACGTCGCATCTGTTTCTGGCTTGGCTCAAAAGCTGAACATGTCCAACATGCAGGATGTCAAAACATCCATTGCACATTCCTACAGTTCTTCCTCCCTGATGCAGCGGTTCAATAAGAACTTTGGCCTGTTCTAGAGTTAATAGAATTGATTTGTTATGTTTTACAAAGAACTCAGAAAGCAGTTTCTTGTATGTCTCGTCTGGAATCTTCTCGCTTTGGCTATGACGGATAGAATCCGAGTCCTCGTGGTGAGTAGAGAACTCATACATTGTCGAATCTCTCAATCCTGAAAAACGATGCCAATCTCCAGGTTGAAGCCTGATCTTGTCGTTGTCCTGCATGAAGACGCCTGACATTTTCTCTGGGTCAGATCCAACTTCAAAATATACAAGCCCAGAGGATACGACTAGTACCTCGTCTTTTTTCTCATGCTTATGGATAGAAGACCTGAAACCCTCCTTGATGAACATTCGTTTTCCACAATATTCAACATTGACGATCTCTTCTTCAAAACCCCAATTTTTTGGAGTTATCATGTCGATCTCCTATCCGCATTTAGCCTTGCCAGAAATGACCTTGGTCATGGATGACTGCCCACATCCTTCGGCAGCCTTCTCATCTCCTAATTCAAGGGCATAGCCAACGCTTAACTTGTCCTTTGTACATACTACATTTCCATCACCGTCTATTCTGAAAATCAGACGGTGACTTCTATTTCGATCATGTCTTTTTTTGATTCGCATCTTGACACCCTATGGTATGACTTGGAAGCCGTCTTCTTGATGACATTTGTTGAGTATGTCTTAACTAAATCCCCAGTTCCTCCTGCGGATTGAGGAAGCATCTTCCGCCAGAACGGATTGCGTTTGTCGAATTCCGAAACAATGACGCTATACGATCCGTCCTTCTGAAGTTTCCATCCTACATCGTTTGATGCAGTTCCAACATACTTTTTTGGTATGATTATTTCAGCCGTCTGATTCCGTCTGTCTCCAGTAAACCCTTCTAAGTTTTTTGCTATTTCATGGACTTGTATATGTTCAGCATCAACTCCAATCTGAACCAAGGATTCAATGAGGATATCCCTGTTTCTAATGCATGTCTTTGCTACAACAAACTCGCTCATGATGTTGCTCCTTAATTAGGATGGTCCAACGCCTTTCTAAAGGCACTAAATTTTTCATCGTCCTTAAGAACAAACCTGATTCTCTCAAGCTTTGTTTCTGGATTGGTAGCCAAGTATGATTGACAAGTCTTTATTGCAATCTTCGCCGCTTGAACCAATGGATATTTATTCGCGCCAGTCGATATTGAGGCAAAAGAGATCGTTTTGACTTCTATTCCAGCAAATGACAATGCGGTATGATAGCAAGAGGCAAGACAAGCTTCCTCGTTGTCTTTTCCTCCTTCCCAATATGGCCCAATGGCATTGACAAGAGCTTGACACTTTAATCCGTGAGGTTTTATAATACATATCTGACCCGGATCAAGACATCCATTCTGGGTCGACTTTGCTGCCTCTTGAAGGGCTTCGTATAACCCATTTTCTGCCTTGGTAAGAATACTTAATGACGCTCCTGCGAAACAGGTCAAATCAGGGTTATTTGGAAAAACAATGATATCAGCAATCTCGTCTTCAATATTTCCAATACTAAGTTCTATCTTTTTTCTTTTCAGGAACCGTATGCGCTCAAACGTCTTTAGTTCTTCTACTATTATTTCCTCGGCCTCGTCCATTGCAATTTCCAAAGACGCATAATCATTTATTCTCTTGCCGTTAATAGATAACGTAAACAAAATACTGTCTTGGACAATCTCTGCCCAAATAAGATCCCCAATTCCAAGCCAATATGTTTCGCCAGCAGGCCCCATCCACAGGGGTCTAAATTTTTGTCTCATTTGAATTCTTTCTTGAAACAGCTTCGTAAAATTCAGGCTTCTTCTTGGTATCTTCAGCAACCCCCAAATCATCTAAGTACTTCTTGATGGTGTCGTGACAGATTTCCCCTTTGAAGTCTATACCATCTGCCTTGATGTTTCCGTCGCCGTCTATTGTAAAAACAATCTTAGATTGCTTTCTCACTTGAGATTCCTCCTGCTGCTGAAGCAACAAAAATTCTAACCAACGTTTCTGGCCTGGCCCTTTGCATTCTGATCTCTGTATGCATAATACCTAACTGTCTGACCAAGCCAAGGATCTTACCTTTTGACCACCCTGATGCGCAGTAGTCCTTTGCAGAATAATAGAAAGAGTTTACATTTCCAAACATCGGGACGCTTTTACCGCTCTTGATAGTAAACATACCTTCGAGAATGACTCTTTTTTTCTTTTCGGCATCTTCGTCTTTCTGCCATTTAAACAAAGAAGAAGCGAAAGGTTTGATCTTCTCGGCATTCCCGTCAAAGGCGGCAGAAACAGAAAGCTTATTGAAGAAATCCATCAAATAACCGCATATCTTGTGAGCGTCCTCTCCCCTGTTAAACAGCCGATTTAAAACTTCTAAGGCAACATCGGAGCGACCAGATAGAATGGCTTTTCCAAGGTCGTAAACGATGGCTTGCCCATGACCGTAACAAACATCCTGAACAACGCCTGGGGTTACCTCTCCGCTTGGACCAAGGAAATCACGCAACTTAGCCAGTTCCGAATGAATTCTAGTTTTGTCAAAACCTACAAAATCAGACAGCATTTGAGCCGGAACGACGTCAATGGTCAGGAGGAAACTTTCAGCTCTCTTTTTTATCCATTCAACACAATTCTGTTTGTTCAACTCTTCGAATTCAGTAACTTTGGCCATTGATTTCTTGGCCAATGCCTGAGTCTTCTTCCAAAGAGAATAAGTTCTGTTTGGAGAAGCCTGAATAATCAACAAAACGCCTGTTGGTATTTCCTCTAGCAGTTCGGATAGCTCCGAATGATACGAAGGAATACCCAAAAGATGAATTATCTTCCCTTCGGCTAATATGGATCTAGTAAGAAGTTCGTTACATACATACGTCTTGGCTCGTTCGATGTCATCAAACGAGCCATCTTCAACTTTCATGTAGTCCCAGTCAGTGAATTGCTTTGACCTGACCGTAGATACGAGACGTTTAGCCTCGTATAAATCAGAGTCATCAAGCCACCAAACTCGAATATTCATTGGTCATTCCTAGAACGGCATGAAGAAGGTTCGGAATGTCCCAGATTCAATCCCGATGACTGAATGCTCTCCGCTCAACAACATCTTAGCATCCCCATCCGAACAAACCCCAGCAATCAGGCTTAAATGGCTAGTAGGAAGGTCAACTTCAATGTTCTCGCCTGTAATATCCGTAATCGAGAGAACTCTCTTTGTCTTGCTTCTTCCATCGTTCTTCTGGAAAATTATCCTTGCTGCGCCAGTTTCAAAAATAAGATGGGTCTTTGCGCCGTCTATCAAATCCAAGGTATTGCAGATGTCCTTAAGATTTGAACGAATGAATTTACAAGTCGTCTTGAAGCCTGTTATGTCAATCTTCTTTTCGATATTAGGGAACTTCTCAACAGAGGAAAGCAACTTGGCTGTTCTGGTTCCAAGAACAGAAACTCCGTATTTTACTGGCTGACGGATGAAAATGCCCTTCTTGGTTGTCTGTCCGGCTTTCATCTGTTCACAATACGAAATTTCAATCGGTTCCGCATCCGGACCAATATCCATGACGTTAGAAAGCTTTACCATTTTTTCATATTCTACAATGATATCAAACTCAGCCTTCGTATCCAAAGCGACTTCGCCAATGCTGAACTGACTATGACAGAAAGTAAGCAACTTAATGGTATCCTTGGCTTTGAGCTGAACATTGACATGACTGTAATCAAGCGCCTTGTCGCCTACCGAGATACCAACTTTCTTTAGAATGTCTGTAAAATTCATAGCCTTTACAGACAAGGCACTAACTGCCGTATCTTCGAGATTGACTGTAGATTCCAAATCAACTGTTTGAACAGCAACTTCTTCGTCGTTTCCAAACAACGCCATCAATGTTCCAAGTCTCTTTCCAACCTTCTGGCCTTCAGGCTCTTTTGCCGCTTCATCTTTCTTTCCCGAATTGAGTTGCCCGTCATCTCCGTCGGCCAGAGGCTTAAATTCGATAACTCCAAGTCCTTCTTTGGCCGTTTCCAAGAATTTGAGGAAAAGAATTCCGTCAAAAGCGCATTTGCCAGGACTTTCAATAGAAAGAATATTTTGAAGAGGCGTAATCCTGATTTGTGTAGGAAGCTCTTGATTGGCAACAGACAGAACTAGAACGTCAGTTGTTGCTTCCATGACAACATATCTGGAAGGGCTAGTTATCTCTGCTGACTTGTTAACGCAATTACAAATGGCCTTCAGTTCCTGCTCCAACAAATTCTTATCAACATTGATCTTCATCTTTCTTCTCCTTGTTTGGGTTCATTTCCTGTTCAAGCTCAACGGCCTTCTTTTTGATCCTGCAAAGTGCATTATCAATGACTTTACAATCTACTCTGTTTTTCCTTCTACGTCTCTTGTTCATCACCTTCACTATATCAACATAAGACATGTTCTTCAAGTATAATCCTAAAACTTTGTTTTCAAGACCGGTGAGCTTATCCATAAGTAGCTTGGCCATAACAACGTTATTCTCGCCTCTGCAAATCCTTTCCAATACCTGTTCCTCGTCAGAAGCAATAAGATGTGACATTGGAAGAGCGCCTTCTTCATCTTTGACCGTATCGTCCATGGACTTGCTTTTGTTAAGTATTCTGTGTTTGTAATTATTACTAGCCTTGAGAAGCGTAATTATATGTCTTCTAATACAAAGCTTGGCAAAGCCTAAAAAACTCCCCTTCTTTTCTTTGTAGTCAGGAATGGCTTTGGTTGCCAACGCCATTAGACCTTCTTGGTATATGTCGTCGCTGCTGTTTCCTGCGACGTAGAAGAACTTTTTTAAAGAAAGATGCTGAAGATACCCTTTGAGCATCTTCTCGATTTCCCTGAAGGCAAATTCATCATTGTTTGTTTTTACCAAATTGACTAACTCCAGAACGTGATTGTTACTTTCTTTGGAAGATTTATTTGGGTTGTAGACTCTATTTTCCTTAGACTTGATAGCCCTTTTTATGCCCTTTGCGGCCTGGCCATTGGGCCTTCTCTTATTCTTTTTCTTCCAACATGAACTTCGTTTGGTATATTTGCGTTTGACTCTTATTTTTGCCATATAATCCATCACCTTCATTTTTGAGTTATATGTCTTTGCAATATCTGAAACAAAGAAACAAACAGTGTATTAGCCATATACTGAGGTTGCATGTTGAATACGGTAAGATTGTAAGCCTGCTGAACCTCAAAAATCATTTCCTTGAAACATCTCGTTGGCTTCGGAACTCTCTCTTTGAATTTTTCGCAAGCTTGTTTTACCTCCTCTGATTCTACAATGGAAATATCTTCCATTTTTACGTTTGCAGCATGCATCATCATGAAATAGATGAAATTAGCAACCTCGCAAAGAAAATCCTGAGAAGTTACGCCCTTGCCAAGTACTTCTGAACTGCTTTTTATGGCAACATCAATCTGTTTGTCCGCGATAGCCTTGACGAATGTTCCAACAGATCTACTACTTGCCAATCCAATCGCTTCTGTCACAAGCGCCAAGTCGATCTTCTGTCCATAAGCCATCAGGGTCTCAAGCATAGACAGCGAAAGGCGAATGCTTCCGCGAGAGGCCGAAGACAAGGCCCAAAGCGCATCTTCCTCTATCTCTGTCTTCTCTAGCTGCGCAACTTTCTTGAGATGTTCAAAAATGTCTTTTGAACCATGTCTTCTAAAATCAAGACACATACATCTTGTCTTGATGGTTTCTGGGATCTTTTCGTCTTCTGTCGAACAGAAAATGAAGATCAAATGAGACGGTGGCTCTTCGATGATCTTGAGCAACGCTTCCCACGAGTCCCTGGTCAAACGATGGCATTCGTCAACGATCCAAATGCGTTTCCGCATCATGGTTGGCGAAAGAACAATCTTCTCCTTCATTTGTCGAATGTTATCAATGCCGTTGTTTGTTGCTGCGTCTGTTTCGACAACATCCGAAACGTTTTTGGCGGAAAAGATATCCTGGACATAGGGATCAGTAAGCGGCGGGTTTGGATTCATTCCCGTAGAACAATTGATCATTGCCGCTAAAATTCGAGCAAGCGTTGTCTTGCCGGTTCCAGCAGGGCCGACAAACAAGTAACTATTGGACAAAGTATTGTTCTTTACCTGGTTTTCCAATAGCCGCTTGACATGGTTTTGCCCACAGACATTCGAAAGCCGTAACGGTCTGTACTTGTTGTAAAGCGCCATTTTAAAGGACCCTCCCTAACTGGTGCTCCAAATGCCCAAGCATCGTACCCCACTCGTTAGAGATAGTATAATCCACTCCATTAAAAGAGTCCAGTGAAGTTTCTGTACTATGAGAGTCCCTGTCTTTTGCGCTACATCTATGAGGACCAACTACACGAATTACTATTCCATTTCTTTCTTTTACAGCCGTAACCTCATTTATAAACCTGACATCTGGAATAATGAAAACATCAGCCTTACTATTTTCTATCTTTCGTACAACGCATTTAATCCATAGTTGGTTATCAAACATTTTTCTCATTATCTCAGTTCCGAAGAACTGCATAATGTCTCTTATCTTCATTTTTCCAGTGCGATTCAAGAAAACATCCCCTCGAATTGAAATAGGAATATTTTCCCAATCGTATTCTGTTTGCTTGTTCTTGTCGTCATCGTTTCCAAACAAAGATTCTCGATCCAATCCGAGAACATCAGCTAAAACTTCTTTTAAGGAATCCGCGTAAGCTACTATCTCTACGTGCTTCCCTTTTGATTCAGCCATGCATCTCAGAACGTTGGCAACATAATTCTTGCCAACGCCCTTTTTTCCCATAATGCCTATTATTTTCACTGGATCAACCTCTTAGTTCTTAAGCCATTCCTCTGGATGATCAATGGCGTAATCTACCATTTCTTCAATCAGTTCTTTGAATTTGATCTTTGGCTTCCAGCCCAAAACCTTTTGCGCCTTCGAACTGTCGCCTTGCAACCAATCAACTTCGGTAGGTCTAAAATTGTTCTGATCAACTTCAACATGCTTTTCCCAGTCCAAACCAGCTCTCCCGAACGCAAACTCTACAAGATCACGAACAGAATGAGATTCTCCAGTAGCAATTACATAGTCATCTGGAGTATCGTGCTGAAGCATCAGCCACATTGCTTCTACGAAATCCTTGGCATGACCCCAGTCCCGCTTTGCTTCCAAATTACCAAGCTTCAGACTATTAACCTTGCCATGCTTAATAGCAGCAACTCCTTGGGCAACCCTTTGAGTAACAAACTCTTGACCACGCCTGACCGATTCATGATTAAACAGAATGCCCGTACAGATAAACATATTGTATGCTTCGCGGTAGTTTCGAGACATCCAATGCGCATAGAGCTTGGCTGCGGCATATGGACTCATAGGATGGAATATCGTTTCTTCGTTGTGAGGAGGAGGTATCTTTCCGAACATTTCTGAAGTAGATGCTTGATAGAATTTAGACGAAGGACAAAATGCTCGAACTGCTTCTAGTAGCCTGGTTGTACCAATTCCAGTTATTTCTCCGGTCAGTTCTGGCTGAACAAAGCTACTAGCTACAAAAGATTGAGCAGCCAAGTTATATACTTCGTCCGGCTTGGCCTGCTTGATGGCTTTGAATAAAGATGGGGTATCCAACATATCCCCATCAATTATCTCAATCTGTCCATTCAAGTGGTCTATTCTTTCGGTAGTATGAGTTGATGTCCGTCGTTTCAGCCCAAATACCTTATAGCCTTTAGACAGAAGCAGTTCAGCAAGATATGACCCATCCTGACCGCTAATTCCGGTAATGAATGCCTTCTTTTCCATAATTTCCCCTAAGTTATAAACGACTGAACTTTTACTGAAGAATTTGCTTTTCGCTCAACAAATCAGGAATATTCGGGTTTTCCATATAATCTACTCCGAACTTCTTAACCAGCATTCTGTCGTCTTTGAGAGATTCAGGAAGAACGGCTCCGTCAAAATCATCCCCTATTCTTCCGAGTTGACGAAGAAGCATGTACTCTCTCTGAATCTTAGTGTACTTTTCCCATTGATCTTTATAGAAATAAATTACATAAAGCTTACTGGTGAAAAGCGACTCAGGTTCCCTAATCCCTTTGATTTTTGAGTCCCATTTCTGACTCTTAGGGCTCGGATTGTTGATGATCATGGCACAACCGACCATTGATGCATCTACATGACCCAGAACTTCAGGATACATCTCCCTTAGTCCCTTGACGATTTCCTCTGCCTCATGGCAGATTTCCCATTCAGGTGCTTCCTTTGGCATGTTCTTCTCCTTTTCACTGTTACGCTTCAGGCCATTCTCTATTTTGATTATACTACAACGAACCAAACCTCTCTTCAGCATCGCTATCGGCTTCTGCCATCAAATTGTCAACGCTTTCAAACCTACTCCCATTCGGCATCTTAAGGCCAGTTTCCCATAGAAAAGGGCTTGGCTTCATTTGAGTAACATTTCCCCTAAACTCCCTGATCTTTGAAAAACACAAGAACAGCTTCTTTCTTGCTCGACTCATGGCAACGTACATCAATCTGCGTTCTTCTTCGACTTTGGATTCTGTATCTTCTTCTTGAAAAACCCTATAGTGTGGAATGTAGTATGAATTGCAATGAGAAACAAAAACAACATCAAACTCCAAACCCTTTGACCCATGCATGGTCATTATCTTTACCTTGTTTTCCTCGTCCGTATCATCGTCCGTCTGAAGCGTTATGTTTTGAAGGTAGGTAGACAAGTTGGCCTTTGACCCAGCCATGTATGTGTCAACATCATGGGCTAGTTCTTCTATGTTCTGAACGCGATCATTCTGAAGCGATGAATCGGCATCCATTCGAGCCATAAATCCGGTTCTTTTAAAAACCTCAATCATCTTCTCGCCAGGCATTGGCTGGGCAGCGCCGAACGCATCCAATAAAGTCTTTAGCGACCCACCCTTCTTCGGATTGGAAACAACGAAATCAGAAGCCGCTTTAAGAACAGAGATGCCCTGTTTTTCAGAGTTGTTCTCGATCAATGCCATGGTCTTTGGGCCAATTCCGCGACAACATTCTTCGCAAACTCGATCAAAGGTTATGCGGTCTTGGTCATTTACCATGAGCCGCAAAACGTCAAGACCAACTTTAACCTCTTTGCGGTCAAAGAAGGTATGACCCCCAATCAGCCGGAACGGAATTTTTCTTCGTACAAACTCCTGTTCAATTACTCTAGAACACGAATTTGTCCTGAACAAAACAACAATTTCAGACGGAGGAACATTCCTACCTAAACATTCATTGACCTTGGTAGCAATGCTTGACGCCATTTCAAGGTCGTCTTCATACGAACAAATGACCGGAAGATCTCCATCTGGGTTATCGGTCTTTAGCTCAGTTTTGATACCCGATTTGTTTTTTTCGATCAGCTTCTGACAACAACCAAGAATTTGAGGACTAGAACGGTAGTTTTTCTCAAGTTTTACGATCTTTGCTCCAAAATCCTGCCTGAACTTCTCGATATTCTGAGGAGTTGCGTTGCGCCAGCCGTAAATGCTTTGATGAAAATCCCCTACACATAAGATGTTTTTATGCCCAAGGGCCAACAGCTTGAGAAATTCGTACTGAGCTACATTGGTATCCTGAACTTCGTCAACACTAATATATTTCCATCTGTTTCGATACCGTTCCCGTATGTCATCATTTTCTTTCAAAAGCCTAATACCGTAGGTAATCATCCCTGTAAAATCAACAGCGTTGTTGGCCTTCATTTCGTCAAAATAAAGCTTAACGGCCCTCAACTCGTTCTTGTCTAAATCGATATACTCAAGCGTTTCAGCTTCAGTCATGCATTTGTTGCGCATGGTTTCAATAAATGACAAAACCATATTAGAGGACTTTGTTACGCTAAACCGCTCGTTGTCTTCTTCAAAATCTTCAAACAGAGACTTCTTAATGCATTTTCTGATCAGCTTTTGTTGTGCATCAGTGTCATAAATGGTAAAGCCTTTACCAAGACCGATCAAGTGTCCGCAATGACGCAACATTCTTACGCAAAGCGAATGAAACGTACTGACAATGACTTTTGAAGCATTCTCCGGCCCAATGACCTTTGTAATGCGTTCCCGCATTTCGTTTGCAGCCTTGTTGGTAAAGGTTATTGCTAGAATATGGATTGGATCAACACCAAAATCTACGAGCCGCTTGACTCGCTCAGTAATGCAAGCTGTTTTTCCAGAGCCAGGTACAGCAGTAACCAAAGCTGGACCAGTTCCATGTTCAATGACAATCTTCTGCTGCTCATTAGGGACCATGTATTTCCTCCACTGACAATCATATCTTGCCAGCGACATTAAATCAAGAACTAAATTTTAGAACTTCACTTTATTGGACATGACCCAGAATCGCACTCCAATGCAGAGGCGAACCCGGTTACTTCCTTGTCTTCTAAATGAGTTATCTGTTTGCAGGAAGCTGAAACCTTATCGTAGGTTTCCTTGGAAATAGCTTCCAATGGAGCCTGATTAAATCCATGGTCTGAATGGAGGAGGAACGAAACGCTCTTTATCGATTCGTCGTAGTTTTCTTTAAGCCACGTCTTGATCTCTGGCAACTCTTCTTTCTTGTAGTAAACGGTTACACTAACAGAATTATCTGCCCAATACGTCTGAAGCCATTTAACCCATTCGAGTTGCTGAATTGCGTTCAAAGACTGAGCGCAAATAGCATTTTCAGAAGACTTTACTGGGAACGAAACGACCATTGTATCACGGTCCGGAGACCCGTCGTAGTTTCTCTGAGGCTCTACATGGTATCCATTCTTCACGCAAAGAGAAACCAAAGAATCATCACTGGCCATTCTGATTCGGCGAATATAATAAGGGCTGTAAGCCGGATGTACGCCTGGCGTTACTCCTGCCAAAAGACTGAGCGTTCCGCTTGGCTTACAAGTCGTTAGCTTGACCGATTCTTTTACACCAATAATCTTAGAATACGTCTTGTCTACTGATTCGATATGCTTGTATACTTTTGTAAAAATCTCAGGCTTTCGAAGATGCTCCGCCTGAAGAAATCCGGTTACTCCAATACCAAGACGATGATTTCTCTTGGCAACCTCGTTCGTGTGGTCATTGATGAACCGTAGAGTAGATATCGTTTTGACGACCTTGTACATCAGTTCTGCGACCTTTACGAATTCGTTTTCGTCCTTGATATTCGGCAAGAAGATCTCTGCAAGATTACAGGACTCGTAGGGCTCTAGGGGAATCTCTCCGCATTGCAAGTTGTTTACATACAATGACTTATGCTTTCCGTTGGCTGTTTTCCCATCAAAAGCACCAATGAAAAAGTTGTGATATTCATCAACGGTACCATTGTAAACGTCTTCTTCTCCGTCTGTCTCGATACTGATTACTTTGTGGTTGAAATTAGCTGCTGCTTCTTTAAGGTCGTCCCAGAAACGGAACGGACTGCTCTCCCTTAACATTTCAGGAGAAATACTATGACTCTTGCATTCACTTGCCCATTCTTTCTTCATGGGCTCTCTCTTAAACAAGAATTTCAAATCGAGGAAAACCTTGATTTGTTTTTCCTTAAGAATATCTCTTTTCGCAAGAATTGTCTTCCGCATTCCTTCTTTTCGGTTCTTTCTCTTTTCCTCGTCTTTCCATGTTACTTTGTTTGAACAAGACTTAGAACAGTAAGCAACTTCTCTATGGCCATGGTGAACAACAAAGTCTTTTCTACAGTTTTCACATTTTTTATTAATATATACTTCTTTTCCATCTATATAACAATCGTATCCCTGAGAACAAAGTTCCTGATAAAACTTGACTGTTCGAGGGTCAAGATTTACTACCAACGAATCGAACCCGCATTCTAATGCAGCCCATTTTGCCAGTCCTACAATTCCTCTAAGATGATATTTTCTCCATTTAGAGAAACTCAAAGGCAGTCCGTTCTCCTTAGCGTATTGATCCCATTCTTCTTTTGAAAACCTTCTACTCAGCTTCTTAGTCAAGGCAAGTGCATGTCTTTTTAAATCATCATTTGTTTGACCGCAATACTTTCCGTTGAGTTCTTCTTTAACAGAGACAGACATATTTTCTTTGTACTGGGACCATTTTTCTTCAGACCATTCAGTACGGGCTCTCCTCATTGGATTATTGTCGCCGGTCATAAGGCTTCCATGTAATAAATCGTGAGACTTACGACTCATAAGTTCTAAATTTAAAGGACTATTGTTCTTTCCGTTCCTGTCTTTGTGATGAACAACCTCTCCTGTCTTTATCTTTCGTCCAATCTTAAACTCAGAAATTATTCTGTGTTCTGATTTTGTAGATTTAAATCCCATGGATACCCACCAATAATCTTGGCTTCTGGAATTAGCTTTTGGAAAAATATCCTTAATTGATGCTTCGTATCTCGTTAAAGTTCGCAGACCGTTTCCGATAACCAGATCTTTAGCCTGTTTATAGTCACCGTCTGTCGTAAGGAACTTGTGATTAGGAGTAACCCTCAAAACAAGACCGTCTTCTAGAGTAACTTTTACGACAGGACTACTGTATCCAGTAATTCTCGGATGCCTCATCGTCCTAGCGACAACATTCTTATTTTCATCCAAACAAAAAACAGGAACATCTTTACCTTCTTCAGCCAACTGCTTGATCGGAACATTTCCTCTTCCGTCTGCAACATAGACCAACGTACTTCCAGTCAAACACGGGTTTGTTCCCATGATTTTGGGATCAGGTCTGTAGTTTTGACCGTCAGCCAACCTTCCAAACTTCCTGCAATTCTTCAGATTAACAAGCCCATAAGCCTCGCCTTCTCCGTTGTATCCGCTCCAGAATCTCTCATGCAGATATTCAAACTTGTTACAGATGACCGAATTGTTTGACATTGATCTCCAATTCGGAACACTTCCTTTGGCAAAGTTCTTTGCATCGAAATACTGATAGTCACTGACATCGCCCAAAGCAATCTGAGCTGATCTTCTGACGTTTCCGGCTACAACAACCTTTCCAATGATATTCAGAACATCCAAACAGTCGATGGGACGCATTTTCTTTCCGACTCTTTCCTTGAGAACAGAGCAGATATTATCAATGCCCCAGCAAAGGTCTTCCGGGCCTGAAGCCGTTCCGCCAAAGCTCTTGATGGCCGCGCCTTTTCCTCGAATGCAGATGGTAGAATAGCTGAATGACTTTCCCGTAAAGAAAAACGAGTTGAGAACTTTACGAAGCAGTTCAACCCATCCCTCACGATTGTCTGGAACTACGAAATCAACGTCTTTTTCATCTAGGCGAACAATATTTACGTCGTGTTTTACCTTTGGAATTTCAAAAACATTTTCTGCTTGGATATTGTATCCAACCCCGCCCCCCAGCATCAACTCATTAAATACGAAACAGAACGGATCGATAGGATGATTCACGTTACAACACCAACAATTCATCATGCTATCTCCGCCGATTTTGTCTACCGTCTTTGTTCCAAGCTGCCATAAGGCACGTCCGCTGAAGCTGCCTTTAAGATTGAAAACATAATCATATAAAGACTTTGTTTCTTCTTCTGTAAACTTTCCGCCGATCTTCAAAATACCATTAACGGCCCGTCCTACGGTTTCAAACCATTCTTCGGTTCTCTTTTCTGCTTCAACTTTTCTAGCGTAGGTTCTTTTGTAGACAACGTATCCAACCGGACCCCAAGGAGGCGTTTTGCTCTTGTAGGAATTGATGAATTTCGACGACAGTTCTGTAACAAACATGACAATGTCTCTCCTCTTCTCTTCAGTTTCTAAAACTATGGGCCGGTCTACGCAGACCTTGCTTTGTGAAGGTTAAATGCTTCTGCCTTTCCGCCGAATCTCTCTATGCGTCGAAGAGAAGTCCCGTCAAGGACCCCTGCCTCTGCATAGCAAAGATTAGTTCTATCAAAGACTGCTACAAAGGGAACCCCTGTAACTTTCTCTTTGAAGGACAAAGAATCAAAATCATCTGATGCGTACTTAACAACTCTATACTCGTCTTCGAAGAACGATTTTCTCATATGTTCAAGTTGTTTTTCGCAATGTGGACAATCGTCCGATATCACTACATAAATCACGGTTTTTCTCCTATACTTTCCTCTTTATTTTGTTTTAACCTGTCCCTCAAACATCTCTGTCTTTATTTTCCTTCCGGCAGCCCTTCTGAACATATTTGCCGTTTTTTCCATCTGTCGGTCTGCTTCTTCTATGTCCATTTTTTTCCCGTTGTAAACGCATGAATCCCTAAAAATAACACCGCTCCTAATGCTTCCGTCTTCCATTTTTACAAGAAGAGCAAGCTTTCCCAAATCAGGATGGTACTTGGCCGTTATTATCGTTCCATGGAGGATTACCTTCTTCTCCGGCTTGTTCAGGTCGTCTGTCAACAGGATTTGATTTGGCATTCGATCTTTCCTTTCCAACAAGAGCTTGCTTCAAAGCATCTAAGAATTGCTCCTTCTTTTCAATACTAAGTTTTAATCGTATCTCTGTCATTGACTCCATCCAACTCTCGCCCATTTCTTGAATTAGGTGCCAATCATGATAGGTCAAAAATCCGTAACCTTGTTTCTGAATGTCCTTCGGCATGCCAAGTCTAAGGTCAATACTTCTGAATCGTGATTCCAAATCTATCATCATGTCTTCCGGAATAAAACCGTCCGGAAAACGGTCTTTGTATTCGTCCTTAATCTTTACTTTGTCGCATTGAACACAAAGAGGAACGTCGTCGGCAGGCTTATTCAGCTCAAAAGCAACTCTGGCAACTGTCTTTCTGTATACAGACGGAGAAATGAGTCCGTACATTCTGCATTTCAAATGTCTGTATTTGTATATCGAACACTTATCTCCCTTGAGGAAAACACAAGGACGACTGGCTTGATTTCCTATAATGTAGTTTCGAACGCAAGCCATCGTTATTTCCAGCCGTCTCGGCCTAATCATTCGATCTACTACGCCTTCTCGAATGCTCAAATATTCAGCGTAATACATATTTGGACATCCAGCTTTGCAACAAATACACCTATGATCGCAAGTTGTCTCAGGAAGTTCTGTATAGGCCGCCCTGACTTCTCTGATTGAATCAGCAATCGTAGAAGTATTTGGATTCATTCCGTAAGGATGCTTCATGTTCTACCTCCACGCTTCGATCACTACTCTAATGGCCCCAACCATATTTATCAAGAACAAAATTAAATTTAACATGAATAAGTATTTAAATCCGTGAATTGCACTAAAACCAATCCAGCATATATTGGAAAGCATATATGTAACAAACATTATACCCATTCCCATAGATGCAAAAATCGTAGCAGCGATAATCAGAAGTGATCCTAAAACCTCAAGGTACTTCGAAATTCTTTTTCTTTCCAAAAAACTCGATATTGATGAGACTAACTTTTTTATTCTCTCCGATTGTCCTCCAGTTGGGGATGAATACAGATTCAAATCCGTTGGCATAAATATAACCCTTTGCAACAATGCTCGCCATGACTGCCTTGTAAACAGAATCAGGTCCTATACAACTCAATCGGATACCCTTGTTTTCATTGCAAGGCAAAGCTATCGCTGTAGCTAGTCGCGAGATAGCTTTTTCATCTTCACTATCCTTTGAACTTACCTTGTATTCCTTAAATTCAGAAGGTCTTTCTGTCGGAGCCTCAGAAGCAACAAACTCAACTGCCATAATCCCATCGTCGGTTCTCTTGAATGATAAATCCAAGGAAAGAACAATATTCGCCTTAGCAACCTGCTGATTCAATGCGGCTACCGACTTAATCGCCTGGTTAATGGCTTTCTGCTTTACTGCCCTGCCAACAAAATACCCATTTTCTCTAAGAAGCCACGCCATCGCGGAAGAAACCTTCCTCGTATGACCGGGCTCGTCAGATCCTTTTATCCTAAGTACCACATCTTTGCTCATGCGACTGCTTCCTTGATGAGTCCAGATTCCTTTCCCATCTCCTCAAGACGATTCTTGATCGTTGCCCGGCTTGGAATAATTATAGTTGCAACGCCTGACTCAGACTTCTCCATGTCAACATCAAAGTCCTCATAGCCCAAACTCTTTACCTTTTTCTTGATTTCTGCCTTGGAACAGCTTGGACTTGCCGTAATAGAAACTTTCTTCGTTTCACAAATCAAATAGAACAGATCGTCCAAAGTATGGCAATCTGCTATTTTAGTAGCGATACCCAAATCCAACGAATCTTTGGCAACGCTTCTCAACGAATCTTCAATTTCTAGCCTGTCAAAAACCTCTGTTTCCGCAGGGAACAAATCAGCTATGAAAACGGTATCTCCGCTTTCGCTGGTTACATAAGCATTATTAGTAACACAGATCTTTGTTGGGTTGTTGTTTAGTATTTTCTGGAATTCCTCTGGAGTCATTGGAGTAGAATAAAAATGCGTCTTATCTTCCAAATGAGTCCAGATGTTCTCTACCCAATGTCCGTCAATAGAGCATTTTACCTTATACTTTTGGAGAGGATATTTGCAGGTTGCCATATAGAACTGCATCGGAGTAACGCCAATTTTAGCAAGATCTGATTTTTTGAACAAGTGAGTCTTGCGACCTGTAAACGGACAAACCCGCAGAATAGGATAGTACTTGTCAATCCACAAAGTTGCATAGTTCTGCAAATGCTCCTGCAAGGTTACGCCAGCCTTTTTAAGCATCAAAGGGGTAATTTCTTTGACCATCTTTTGGGTATATGGGTTGAAAACTCTAACCTTCTTCGCCT
>Ga0307377_10000554_pt1 | contig 49160 bp, 41 predicted proteins | sample TR3MG_FD_202535 | JGI IMG/M metagenome (GOLD analysis project Ga0307377, IMG submission 202535) | Soil microbial communities from Risofladan, Vaasa, Finland - TR-3 | ecosystem: Environmental > Terrestrial > Soil > Coastal area > Acid sulfate soil | place: Finland: Risofladan, Vaasa | collected...
TTCTGGCGATGTTTATCGACCAGATGACTCGCACCATCTCGGCGGCATGGAACTTCCACAGGCAAAACCGCCTCGTCGTCACGCCGATGCCTTATGGTCTGCGCATATTCTTCGTCCTTGCCGGTGCGGCGGCGGTTATAGGTTTCGGCACATGGTGGGGCCTTCAATTCAAGTGTGTGTATCTCGACCCCTGGCCGACCGACCCGAAATTGTCTTCTGTTTTTATGCGTATGACCGCTTCGGATGCAAAGCCCTTTTACGCCTGTCAGTTCATAAGAGAAAACAAGCTCAGCGGCAAGATGTTCAATTACTGGACCGAAGGCGGCTTCATCGCCTGGGGCCAGGACCCGGACCCGAACACGGGAAAAACCCCTCTGCAATTATTTATGGACGGCAGAGCACAGGCAGCCTACATGATTCGGGTCTATGACCTTTGGTCGGACATTATGGCTGGAGGGCCGATTGCAGGCCGGCTGATGGAAAATGCAAGGGCCAGAGGACGTCAATTAAGCGACGACGATTACAGACAGATCGGTCAGTGGGCAAATGCGAAACTCAAAGAACAGAACGTCTGGGTCGTCCTGATGCCCATCGGCGAGTTCGACAAGCCCTTCGTTAGAGCCTTCGACTATAACCCTGATTGGCGCCTGGTCTTCCTTAACAATAAGCAAAAACTGTTTGTCGATATAACCACCACCCAGGGACGCGACCTTTTCGAGGGCATAGCGACCGGCAAAACAATTTACCCCGACGAGTTCTCCAGGAACCTCATTCTTGCCCACAATCTACTCTTATATGGAAGAGAGAAAACCCAACTGCAGCAAGGTCTTGAGTTTGCCGTTAAAGCCTTCGATTTGGACCCCTCATTTGGCCCGACTCAGAAAATACTCTATGCCGCAAGGTTTGCCGAGCTCAGACCCGCAGTCATTAAATTTTTCCAGGATTATCTCGACCGCTTCGCCGCAAACAAGAACGATTGGGCAAAACAAGATGGTTATCACCATAAAATTGTAGCCGCTTTGAATGCCGCTAATTATTTGCGCCAGATGGCCCAGAGCCAAAAAGACACCGCACGAATAGAACTCTATGACGCCAGGATCAGAGAATACAACGATGAGCAGGCAATCGTCATGAGAACAAAGAGGTGGTAATCAATGACAAGAAAAGACCCGGAGCACAACGGGCGTAATTCAAGTCCCAAAACCGGCGTCTCTATCAGCGTTTTCTTTCCCTGTTATAACGAGCAGGACAACGTGGTCCGAACCACACAACAGGCCCTTGATGTTTTGGAGAAGATAAACGCCGATTTCGAAATCATCATTGTTGACGACGGCAGCGCCGACGCCACCGGCCGAATCGCCGACGAAATCGCCGCCCAAAACAGCAGGGTAAAGGTCGTGCACCATCCCACTAATCGCGGTTACGGAGCCGCCCTGCAATCCGGCTTCAAGGCAGCCGCCAAGGAACTTGTCTTCTACACCGATGGCGACGGACAGTTTGATATCAGCGAAATGCCCCCGCTGCTGCCCCTGATGCAGCAGTATGACATTGTAACCTGTTACCGGCTCAACCGTCAGGACAACCTCATACGTAAAATCAATGCCTGGTGCTGGACGAAACTGGTGTGCCTGTTGTTCGGCATGAGAGTGCGTGACATTGACTGCGCGTTCAAACTGTATAAAAGAAAACTCTTTGATGAAATTACTTTATTAAGCAGCGGCGCTCTCATCGATACCGAAGTCCTGGCGCGTGCCGTTCGCAAAGGTTACACGCTTACGCAAAAAGGCGTCCACCATTATCCCCGAAGAGCCGGCAAACAAACCGGCGCAAACCTCAAGGTAATTCTTCGCGCCTTCAAGGAGCTTTTCAGACTGCACAGCAAAATCCGAAAAGAAGGCACACAAACAAGCAGGTAATCTCATAGATTGCTCGAACCGGCGCACACATCCTGATGCTCCGTCGGAAAAGCCTCCTGCTTTGAGAGCCCAAGCGCAACCGTCCCTTTTCTATGCACCACCCTAAGGCCGTTGCCGAACCCCCCGAAAGTTGCTATCATTGCCGTATATGAACGAAGGAAACTTCAATTTATTCATTTACGGCTCGCTGCGCGACTCCTCAATCTTCAAATCTGTCAGCGGCCTAAGCTTCACCCTCGACACTTCTCAGACCAGCGGGGAAACACTTGGCGCCGAGCCTGCCTTCCTGCCCGCGCACCGAAGGGTCAGTCCCGACAACGTCTACTTTTACGCCGTCCCCGACGCCTCTTCGAGAATCGAGGGCTTTGTAATCTACAATGTCCCGCCTCAGGCTCTGGCCGAAATCGACCGATACGAAGGAAAACGCTACGACCGCGAAACCGTCCGTGTCAACACCGCCGGGGGCCTCGTCGAAGCCCAGGCCTACCTGACCACCCACGAGACCATGAAGAAGCACTTCGGCGACAGATTCCACGTCAATCTGATACACGAGCTTTGGTTAAGAAAACGCATCGAGGAATTCATCAAGAAGCACACCCGACCCGGCGACCAGACCGCCGATGCCGAGCTGGAACGCCGCGCCGACAGAGAGCTGCTGGCAACCACCGAACGCGATTTGGTTATTACTCATTACCGTACCGAGGCCGTCAGCGATTATTATCTCGAACACGAGCTCGACCGGCCGCGCCCAAGCATAAAACCTCTTTACGATGACCCGCAGGCCCGGCCCCTTATCGAGAATTATTTGGTATTAGTGCTCAAACAGGTCCTGCTCAACCAGCTCGATGAAAAGATTCAATCACGCTATCGGTACGACCTGGAGCATATGCGTATTTCAGAAAGGTATTTCAAGCGGTCGGTCAGTCTGCTTGCCTCTCTGCAAATGATGAATGCCAATGCCCGGGCCGTCGATATGATTGTCCGACAATGCCTTGAGACCATGCCCTTCAGACAATACGACCTCATTGACTACATTAAGTATGCTGTGCACGCGGCCGACAATATCTTCGATTCCCGCGTGGCTTTCGGACACCTGGAAAGAATTCGCTCCAACCTGCAGCCCGGCCTGGTGCCCCTCGGAGCCGAAATCGAGCTGAGCAATCTCGGCCGAAGCGCTGTCGGCGCCCAAAAGACCGACGGGCAGGCAATCGACCCGGCCTATGATGGCTTTAAGTATTTCTGCGATTTTCGGTTGGACGTTTTGTGCTGGAAGCTCGGCGGATATATCGATGACCACTCCGGCACGACCGACCAGGCGCGCCGCTGCGGCTTCTTCGAGCTGGCGCCGGGAAGACTTAACATCGCCGGAGAACTATCTCGACCCGCCACGCCCGACCCGTGGCTGCTTAATCAATTGATACAGGAAATTGTTACCTTCTATAACGTCCGTCCCCACAGTCTGCATCTGTCCTTTCAACTGCGAAAAAATCAAATCGGCCGTCAGCAAGTGCTGCCTTTCGGTTTTGTCAAGTGCCTGCTCGCACTCGGCGGTGGCCCCGAGCGCAAACGCACCGGCAGACTTTGGGTTTCGAGAATGGGCTATGATGAGATAACGCAGCGGCAATATGGCGAAGAGCTGGTCTTTGCCAGAACCAGCAAACGCCGATGGTATATGGGTGGAGGCGAAATTGCCGATAAGCCCCCCGCTCAGGCAACCAATTATGTTCAGCAGTACAAGTTTATTCGCCTTGAAAAAAGGGCCAGCTATGAGCCGCTAATCCTGTGCCTCAAAGGCTTGCAGTTGGCCTACAACCCGGCTGATTACTTAACCGCCGAACAGCTAAAAAACAGCAAGAAATTGCGGCGGCAATACGAGCAGTTGAAACAATGGGCCGCCGACCCGACGGAAATCAGCACGCAGATAATAACCAAATTCTTAAAGACCGTCAAATCCGGCCTAATGAATGAAATGCATTACCGTCCCGCACACAGACTGCACTATATCGATTGGGCGTTAACCGCTATTGACATGCAACTGCGCTTGTTCAACAAGCAGCTCAAAGAATAAGCTATCGCCTCTTGACCGTTTTGCTTCTGCCTTTCTGCACGTTCAACCGATAGACTCTTTTTCTTTTCAGCCTGCTTATGGCGAACTTGGTCACTTCATTGTGGTCAAACGCCAGGTCCTTCGGCAGTTTTTCCACATCGAACCAGCGTACCTTTGCCGCATCGTCACCGGCCTTTATCCTGCTCTGCCCTTCTGTTGCAATACCCATAAACGCTATTGTGATTTGCCTGCCCCGCGGGTCTCTGCCGCACCTGCCGAACGTATGCATCTGTTCAAGGGCCGCCCCCGTCAGCCCCGCCTCCTCTGCCAGTTCTCTGGCGGCGGCATCCTCCAGCTCTTCATCCATCCCCACGAACCCGCCCGGCAGCGCCCATTTGCCCTTGAACGGCTCATTCTTCCGATTCACCAGCAGCAGCCTCGCCTTATGCCTCGAAAAGCTGAACACCACCGCATCGACCGTAACCATCGGCCTCGGCCAGTCGTAAATGTATTTGCCTCTGTTAGCCATATAACCAGTCCCGCGTTTCGCCTGTCGAATACACACGACAGCGGCTGCTCTTTGCCAAAGGCAAGTATAGGCCGCACATCCCTCCATGTCTAATAAAAATGCGACTATTCTTCTTACAACGGATACCTGAAAGCTATAATAATAAAACGATTGCCTGAAATACTTTCTATGCTTACAATTTCTCGGTGATGTCAAATAGGCTTAGAAATATCCTGATTATCAAACCCAGCTCTCTGGGTGACATAGTCCTGGCTTTGCCCGTCCTTGGGGCTTTCCGCAAGAGTTTCCCCGATGCGAAAATCTCCTGGCTCGTCCGTACCGACTTCGCACCGCTTCTTAAGAATCATCCTTACCTCGATAATATTATCCTTTTCGACCGCAAATTCCTTGGCAAAGCCTGGTATCATCCCCGCGCCACGGCTTGCCTGCTCTCGCTTATTCGCCTCCTTCGCCGCAGCCGATTCGACGCCGTAATCGATTTGCAGGGCCTCTTCAGGACCGCTTCCCTCGGCTGGCTCTCCGGCTGCAAGAAACGCTTCGGTATGACAGACGCCAGAGAGTTCGCCCGCATCTTCTATACACACAAGGTCCCCAACGCTCAGGACTGCGTCCATGTCGTTGACTACAACCTGAAGGTCGCGCGGGCCGCCGGCACTGCCGATTTGCCCGTACAGTTCATATTCCCCACGGACCCCGCCGCCGCCGATTCTGTTGACGCGAAACTCAAAACTCAAGGCATCGACCTTAACAATTATGCCGTTTTTGTACCCGGCTCCGCCCAAGCCGACAAATGCTGGCCCGCTGAGCGGTTTGCCGCTCTGGCCGACAAGATTTCATCGCAGTTCGGCTTATCCATAGTCGCCGTCGGTACTGCCGCTGAAAAAACCATTGTTGAAGACCTCAAAACCCTGGCGAATGTTCCCATCGCGGACTTTGTCGGCCTGACCAATTTGCCCGAACTGACCGCCTTAATTAGAGCCGCACGACTTGTCGTCACCAATGATACCGGCCCCGGCCATATCGCCGCCGCTTTAGGCGTGCCGATGGTCATGATATTGGGCTGGTCCAATCCGGCAAGAATTGCTCCTTATGGCAGGAACCACTGCGTCGCGGCGATTGAACCCGACACCAGAGGGTTCGAACGCAGAAGCACCAACCCCAAACACAACATTGCTGGCGTTACCGTAGACGACGTTTATCAAAAAGTTTGTGAGCAGCTCGGCTCATAAAAGGTCCGCGCCGCCCCACTTGTCATTCATCCCTAATCCCTAATGATTTATGACGCTGCCGGCGGCGATTACGCCTCTGTCTAATATCACCCTTGTCAGTCTGTAAACAGCAGGATAAAATCACCTCTGTGAAAAACCGACTCAATGCAAACCAAAAGGCCATCGTCCTGATAGGCATGTGCGGCGTCGGAAAGAGCACCGTCGGGGTCCTTCTGGCCAAGGCCCTCGGACGCCACTTCCTCGATACCGACGTTCATATACAGGCCGTCGAGCATAAGAGCCTGCAGCAGATCCTTGACCGGGTCGGCGTCGAGGCCTTCTGTCGCATCGAACAGAATCACATACTCTCCATCGATACCAGCAACGCCGTCATCGCGACCGGCGGAAGTGTTGTCTACGGTCCCAAGGCAATGCGGCATCTCGCCCGTAATGGCGTAATCGTTCACCTCGACCTTGACTACAGCACCATTGAAAGAAGAATCACGAATCTGTATACCCGCGGCGTCGTTATGGCACCCGGCCAGACCCTCCGCACCCTCCATCAGGAACGTCAGCCGCTTTATCAAAGGTATGCGCACCTGACCGTCGATTGCGCGGGCAAGAACCACGAGCAGATTGTCGAAGAAATCATCACCGCATTAGACTGTCGCCCGCAATCCGCGGACCCGCCGGCCGATTGCCAATAATCACCAAATCGAGCTCTGCGATATTACCGACGCTCCAAAATGTCCGCATCAAGTCTGTCTCTTTCTCTGCCGGTTGCTTTCTTATTCCTAACAAGATCTTCTTTCGACAAAAAGGGGATTCTAAGACCTTCAACTTCGATTACTTTCTTGCCTCTGTAACCCTCCTCAAAATTGACTCCGTCGATATACGTAAGAATGTCTATCCGCCGCGGCGCCACCCCAATCTGAAAAACTATACCTGTTTCGCAGAAAGTTTCTTCCGAGAGCGCAGAAACGGGCGAGCCAAACTGCGCCAGCGATCTGTAAACCTTGCTGGAATTTTCTTTCGACGCTTCCACCCATATATCCATATCACCAGTGGCCCGGGGATATCCATGTGCCCCCATTGCATAGGCGCCCACAACAAGGAATCGGACCTCATTGTTTAATAAGATTTGTAACATCTCTTTGTAATCTTCGTTCAGCACGCTGTTCATCCCTTAAGGACCACAGTTCAGCCGTCAGTTCCCAGACAAAACCTGCGCGCTCGGCCGGCGAAGCTTCGACGTAATTGTCGTCCTGCACGGTCATTCTTCTCAGTACAGTGATATCGCGAGCGACATTCATGGCCATTTCATTATAACATAAACATTATGGCATTTGCCCAATATTATTCCAATCCGACCGAGCAAGTCCGTGCATCTCTTGAAACCGACCTTCACGAGCCTGCCGTCCCTCCCAGGTTCCTGTGAAGGAGGGCGCCTGCCGAACGCTCCTGCGTGTCCTCTGTGGGCATAATTGGTAGGCTTTGAATTTCGCAATCTTCGTCATTCGATATTGTTTGGCATTTCGAGTTTCGTGCTTGCATTCTCTATTTCCATGCGTGGGCGGCCGCATCACTTGCCGCTCACCACCGCAACGCATCTCTCGCACAAATCAGGATACTCCCTGTCACCCCACACACTCGCCCAATAGTTCCAACAACGCTGACAGTTTGGGTAGCTGCTCTTCTCCGCGACAGCGGTCGTGCCGTCACCACTTTTCAGCAGCTTCACCTCACTCGCTATGCGCCATCCCGCAAATCCCGCCAGCGTCTAACTCAATAATTCATTTATCCGCGCTTCAAGCTCGGGCACATCTCTTTCGACTACGTTCCATACAACATCAAAATCAATGCCGAAATAATCGTGAACGAGAACGTTTCGCATACCAATGATCTTGGACCAGGGAACCTGCGGACTCCTCTTTTGAAAATCTTCGGAAATCCTTACCGCCGCCTCTCCGATAATCTGGAGATGATGGATTATCCAGTTCTGAATAAGCTCATCTTTCTCAAAAGCATCCCTGCCGCGACCGGCGTACTTCTTGATACGCTCAATGGATTCCTTGATATCCAACAATCTCTCTTTGTCGTCCCTCACAGAGGTTGCGCCTCCTTGAGAACCCTATCGCGAATTCGCGGACGCAGACCAGCCTCCGTAACGACATCAACGTCGCGCCTTAACATCTCCTGCAGCTCCATTAGCAAGCCGCCCATATCCAATAAGCTGCGCCCAGGCTCCATATCCACCAAAAAGTCAACATCGCTCTTTTCATCTGCCGTCCCGTGAACAGCCGAGCCGAACACCCTCACGTTGGATGCACCATACCTTCGGGCCAAAGCAAGTATCTGCTCTCTCTGATTCCCAATTATCTCATTGATTCCCATGGCTGCTGCCCCGGATTTCATGAACAACCAATCCAAGTCTAAATTCCACATAACGGAGTGTCAAACAAAAATTTGCGCAAACCGAACGCCGAGCCCTTCCCGAGACTCAGCCTGTCATCATCAACGAAAAACCCGAACCTAAGAACTCAAAACCCGATTTACCTGTCCAGATGAATCTCGTCTCGCCATACTTTCTCTGCGGCCATAATTGGTCCGTTTTGAATTTCCGTCATTCGAGCTTTCGGTTTGTTTCGAGTTTCGCGCTTGCATTCTCTATTTCCATGCTGGCCGGCCGCCTCACCTGCCGCTCACCACGGCAACGCATCTCTCGCACAAATCCGGATAGTCGCTATTGTTGCCGACACTCGGCCAATAGTTCCAGCACCGCTGGCACTTTGCGTGACTGCTCTTCTGTGCCACCGCCATCGTCTCGCCCGAACCTTTGAGCAGTTTCACCTCGCTGACTATGCACAAAGCCGCAAATTGTTCCAGCCCGAACTCACCCAGAATCCCCGTCAGCTCCTCGTCATCGCTGTAAACCGTGACCGACGCCTCCTGGTTACTGCCGATTTTCTGCTCCCGCCTCAAGCCTTCCAGCACACGCAAAACCTCGTCGCGCAGTCCCATTATCCTCTCCCACCTCGCCTCTGCGCTCTGCCAGTCGATTGCCTCGTCGACCTTCGGCATCTCCGCCAGGTGCACGCTGTCGGTCTGGTCAATCCTGGCTGGTTTCATGGGCGACGGCCGACGAGCGACGAGCGACGACTTGATCGCCGCCCAAGCCTCTTCCGCCGTATGAACCAACACCGGCCCAAGCATCCGAACCAGCGTATCCAGTATCTTATACATCGCCGTCTGGCCGCTTCGCCGGGATAAACTATCCGCGCCGTCGCAGTACATCCGGTCCTTCAGCACGTCCATATAGATGCTGCTCATCTCCACCGTGCAGAAGCTGTATATCAGCGAGAAAACCCTGTGAAACACAAAATCCTCGTAAGCCTCCGTAACATCCGCAATCAGCTTTTGCAGCTGCTGCATCGCCCACTTGTCAACCTCGAACATCTCATCGTATGCCACGCTCTTTTCCTTCGGGTCGAAACCATCAATATTACCAAGCAGGTATTTGAGCGTATTCCTGATTTTCCTGTAAGCGTCCTGCGTCCTGCCGATTAGCTCATCGTTGCACCTTATATCCTCCTGATAGTTTACGCTCGCCACCCACAGCCGCAAAATATCCGAACCGTACTTTGACACTTCCTCCTGGGCGTTGACGTAGTTGCCTAATGACTTCGACTGCTTCATTCCTTTTTCATCCACGGTAAAGCCGTGCGTCAGGACGTTCTTGAAAGGCGCCTTACCCGTCGCCACCAGTGCCGGCAGAAGTGACAGCTGAAACCACCCCCGGTGCTGGTCCGAACCTTCCAGATATAAATCGACCGGCACCGCCCAGCCCCCCTTGTAAGCCGCGCTGTACCAGCTGCACCCCGATTCGAACCACACGTCGAATATATTCTCCTCCTTCTGCAGGTCATCAAAATCAAACCCTTCCGGCAGCTCGAAGTCCCCGCCTAAAATCTGCCGGGGCGAATCCGTAAACCAGCTATCCGACCCTTTCTTGCCGATATACCTGGCCGCCGCCAGAACCGACTCCTTAGTCATCAGACTCTCGCCCTTGGAGTTTATAAACGCCGGTATAGGCAGCCCCCAGCTCCTCTGCCGGCTGATGCACCAATCCGGCCGCGACTCCAGCATCCCCTCTATCCGCTTCTGCCCCCACGCCGGAATCCATCTCACTTCCTTCACACGCTCCAGCGCCAAATCGCGCAGACTCTTGCCAACGCCCGGCAGCTCCCTGTCCACGCTTATAAACCATTGTTCCGTCGCGCGAAATATCACAGGCCCCTTGCTCCGCCAGCAGTGCGGATAACTGTGCACCATTTCATCCTCGGCAAACAGCCACCCGTTCTCTCGCAGGTTCCCGTTTACAATCTTGTCCACCTCCAGAACGCACTTGCCCCGCAGCCACGCTGGCGCCGTGTCATCGTACCGCCCATCGTCCGTCACCGGCGAATAAACCGCCAGCCCGTACTTCTGCCCCGATATATAATCTTCCAGACCGTGCCCCGGCGCAATATGCACAAGCCCCGTCCCGTCTTCGGTCGTAACATATTCGGCGCAAATCACCATATACGCATCCTTGTCCGTCGGATTGGCCGCAACAAACGGATGCTCATACCGCAGCCCCTCCAGCTCACTGCCCCTGACCCTCTTTTCGCTGACCTTGTATTGTTTCTTTTCCAAACCGCCCGCCGCCGCCGCCTCAATCCGCTCCGCCACTAATATCGAGACAAACTTCCGCCCCTGCTTTTCGTAGCTTATCGCCGCGTATTCCAGATGCGGATGCACCGCCACCGCCAGATTCGCCGCTAACGTCCACGGCGTCGTCGTCCATATCATAAAGCAAACCGTCGCCCCCTCCGCCTGGTCCTTCTCGACCAGCCCCAGTTCCACCAGCCGCCCGATACTTTCCTGTTTCACCGGAAAATTAACAAAAATACTCGGCGACGAGATGTCCCTGTATTCAAGTTCCGCCTCCGCCAGCGCCGTCTCGCAACCAATCGACCAGTGAATCGGCTTCAACTGCTTATAGACCAGCCCCTTATCAACCAGCTCCGCGAACACCTCCATAATCCCCGCCTCATATTCCGGCTTAAACGTAAGGTACGGATTCTCGAAATCCCCGAACACCCCCAGTTCCTGAAACTGCCTGCTCTGGATCTTGACATACTTGCTCGCGTACTTCATACAGTCCCTGCGGATGTCGAGCTTGCTCATCCGCCGCGTCTTGTCCCCGAGCTCTCCCGCTACCTTCGATTCAATCGGCAGACCGTGACAATCCCACCCGGGCACATACGGAGCGTCGAATCCCGCCATAGTCTTGTACTTGACCACGAAGTCCTTTAAAACTTTGTTGATAACATGGCCCATGTGAATGTCCCCGTTGGCGTATGGCGGCCCGTCGTGCAGCGTATAGACCGGCGCTCCCTTGCGGGCCTCGCGAATCTTCCCGTAGATATGCATCTTCGCCCATTCTCTGCGCTGCTGCGGCTCACGCTGAACCAGGTTCGCCTTCATCGAAAAACTCGTCTTCGGCAGATTCAGCGTGTCACGATATCCCTTAGTCTTCTCGTCCGACATCTCAAAAATCCTCAAGAATTCTGCAAACAATCAAACCGGTTAATGTTAAACGCTCCGACCACTACTGTCAACATCGGCCAACGCTTAACGCCGCGGCCAGCACCTCATTTCGCGTCAGTTGCCGGCAGTTCCAGAAAGAGCGTCCTCAAATAAGGCCTGAACCCCGTCTTGGCATAAAATCGCTCTGCTAACTCATTTGCTGTCGAGTTATGCACTTCAACGCGGCTCATACCTTTCTCACAAAACCATCTCCGGGCGCGCCTGAGCAGCTTCTCGCCGACGCCTTTGCCGCGCCATTGCTTGGCGACCGCCAGAACCTCAAGGTGTCCGTACCGCTTCAGTACCAGAACCGGCGGATAATCCTCAATCACCGCCATGCACAAGCCGACGATCTGCCGCCCGGCCTGCGCTACCCATGCCCGACGCCGGTCCCTGCCTATATACTCCTTGCGCAGATATTCGGCGAAGGTTGTATGACCGCCCCGCCTCCGCGTAAAAACCGGGTCCAGCGCCTTGTGAAAATCCATAAGCTCCTTCCACAATTCAACAACCGCGCCAACGTCCCCTTGTCTTACCTTTCTAATTGTCACTCGCCGGCTCATGGTTCGCCTTTCCTGGCCAAATAAAAAAGCCTTCCAGAACTCGCCGCCCTGGAAGGCTTTTAACACACAAATTTACCTTGCTCAGGGCAATTTCATATTCCCCTCTATAATGATAATAACGCCCATCAGCGCACCTTCCCCGGCCGCGGGCATCATCCGCCCCATCTTAACTACCGCACTCAGCTGCATATCCTCTTCTATTCTGCACATACTCGAAACCGTCACAAAATCAACCACACTCAATCCTTATTATCAAAATACTCGGCCAATGTCAAGCCCCGGTTTAAAAAATCTTCTATAAGGCCGCCCCGCATCTGACTGGGTGGCTATTGACCGCCGCCGATTATTGCCTTATCATTACAACCGAAAGGCCCGGCGAGCGTCGCCGGTGGGCTGAAGTTTAATTGCCAAAATATTACACAAGGAGCACAATTATGACCGCGATTGCGACAGTATTGCTCGCCTTATCAATGCCTGTCATGGCCGCAAAGCAGCCCGCCCAGCCGAAGACCGTGCGGGTCCTGGTCTGGGACGAGCGCCAGCCAAAACAAAAGCAAATGTACGAAAACTTCCTCGGCAACCACATCGCCGACTACCTCCGCAGCCAGGCGGGCTTTTCCGTCAAGTCGGTCGGCATGGACGACCCGCAGCAGGGCCTCGCCGATGAGCTTCTCGATAACTGTGACGTCCTGATTTGGTGGGGTCACCAGCGGCAGGCCGAGATTTCCATCGAGACCGCCCAACGCGTAATCGACCGTGTAAAGGCCGGCAAGCTCAGCCTTATCGTCCTGCACTCCGCCCACTGGTCAACGCCGTTTATAGTGGCTATGCACCAGCGCGCCGAGCAGGACGCCTTGGCCGCCCTCGCCCCCGCGCAGCGCGCCAAAGCCAGGGTCGAATGGGTAGGCGAAGTTGAGCGAAAGGCGCCCGCACCGGATGCCGAGCTAACGCCCTCGGTATCGTATGAAAAGAAAGACGATGGGACCACCATTGTGCGCATTACCCGTCCCAACTGCTGTTTCCCCTACTACAAGGCCCACGGCAAGCCCAGCACGGTAAAGACGCTGCTGCCCGGCCACCCCATCGCCGCCGGCATACCGAAAGAGTTCACCATTCCCCAGACCGAGATGTACGGCGAGCCTTTTCACGTCCCCGCGCCCGATGAGGTGATTTTCGAGGAGCGATGGGAGGATGGCAAGTGGTTTCGGAGCGGCATGCTCTGGAACCTCGGCAAAGGCAAGGTCTTTTACTTCCGCCCCGGCCACGAAAACTTCAGCGTCTTCCTACAGCCCGAACCACTCAAAATCATCGAAAACGCCGCGCGGTACCTCCCAGCCGAAAAATAAGTGCGCTGGCCTCTCGCCCACCATTTTCATTGGAGGTGCGGCAGCTTGGTAGGGTGGGCTCTAGTTTTCTTGGCCGCAGAAGCCTATGGTCAGACCATAGCTTGGTAGGGTGGGCCTTGGCCCACCATTTTCTTAGCCGCAGAATCTCGTAGGGTGGGCTTTAGCCCACCACCTTCTTGATTTGGTAGCGTGGGCTTTCGCCCACCTTTTTCATTGAAGTTGCGGCAGTTTGGTAGCGTGGGCTTTCGCCCACCATTTTCTTAGCCGCAGAAGCAGGTGGTGAGACAACGCGCCTTGCGCGCCTCAGTCCTTGACGACTTCGATGCAGCAGCCGTCAAAGAGTGCGAAATCCACGAAGTTAACCGCCCCGTCCTGGTCAAAGTCGGTTCCGCCGCACCAATCCGGCTTGATGCAGCCCTGCGCAAGCCAATAAGATGCCAAGGTCCCAAGGTAATTGAGATAATTCGTCGTTATCTTGACTCTGTCTGTCCCATAGAACTGTTGGCCGGTGGTAAACCAGCCGACAACCGTAACTTCCATAGGCTCACCACCTGTGATAATCCCGCAGACCTCGCCCCGGTCAAAAGCAGCCTCGACCTCCACCAGACCGCCATCATTGACAAACACGTTCATGCGGTCGGATTCGATATCGCCCCCCTCGACAATTGCCGCCTTGTTGGCATCCACATCCTCAACTCCATATTCTTCCGGCAAAACAAAATGCGCCTTCATCCAGTTCCCTTTGCTGCTTGGATTGAGCGCCTGCGGCGTAAACTTCGTCGGTACTCGTATGCGCGGCTCCCCTCTCAGGCCCACAGAGTGCTCCCAGCCCGCCGCGACAGCGATAAAATCGCTATTCGGCGAAGGAATATCACACTGGCCGTACTCGTTCCATCCCCAGCCCACGATAGAGCCGTCGGCCTTCAGGCCAAGAGAGTGCTGCCCGCCCGCCGCGACGGCCATAAAGCCCGTATTAGGCGAAGGGATATCGCACTGGCCCTGGTCGTTGCTTCCCCAGCCGACGATAGACCCGTCGGCCTTCAGCCCAAGAGAGTGGCAATAGTCCGCCGCGACGGCGATAAAGCCCGTATTAGGCGAAGGGATGTTGCACTGGCCAGAGCCGTTGTATCCCCAGGCGACTATAGAGCCGTCGGACTTCAGGCCCAGAGAGTGATAACCCCCCGCCGCGACAGCGATAAAGCCCGTATTAGGCGAAGGGACATTGCACTGGCCAAAGTTGTTGCTTCCCCAGGCGACTAAAGAGCCGTCGGCCTTCAGGCCCAGAGAGTGATGCATGCACGCCGCGACGCCGATACAGCCAGTATTAGGCGAGGGGACATTGCACTGGCCGGACTGGTTCCGTCCCCAGGCGACGACAGAGCCGTCGGCCTTCAGGCCCAGAGAGTGATACACGCCCCCCGCAACAGCTATAAAATCGGTATTCGGCGAAGGGATATTGCACTGGCCCTCAACGTTCCATCCCCATGCCACGATAGAGCCGTCGGCCTGAAGGCCGACAGAGTGCTCCCAGCCCGCCGCAACGGCGATAAAGCCTGTAATAGGCGAAGGAATATTGCACTGGCCGTAGCCGTTGTCTCCCCAGCCGACAATAGAGCCGTCGGACTTCAGGCCCAGAGAGTGAGAACTGCCCGCTGCGACGGCGATAAAGCCCGTATTAGGCGAAGGGATATTGCACTGGCCCTCGGAGTTGTATCCCCAGGCCACAATAGAGCCGTCGGCCTTCAGGCCCACAGAGTGCTCCACGCCCGCCGCGACCGCGATAAAGCCCGTATTAGGCGAAGGGATATTGCACTGGCCGTCGTCGTTCCATCCCCAGGCGACGATGGAGCCGTCGGCCTTCAGGCCCAGAGAGTGAACCCCGCCCGCCGCGACCGCGATAAAGCCCGTATTAGGCGAAGGAATATTGCACTGACCGAAGTAGTTCCATCCCCAGGCGACGATGGAGCCGTCGGCCTTCAGGCCCAGAGAGTGCCCCTCGCCCGCCGCGACCGCGATAAAGCCCGTATTGGGCGAAGGGATATTACACTGGCCATACCGGTTGTGTCCCCAGGCGACGATAGAGCCGTCGGCCTTCAGGCCCAGAGAGTGGTCCGCGCCCGCCGCGACGGCGATAAAGCCCGCATTAGGCGAAGGGATGTTGCACTGGCCGCAGTAGTTTCCTCCCCAGGCGATGATAGAGCCGTCGGACCTTAAGGCAAGACTGTGAAACCGTCCTGCGCCGATGGCCGCGTAATCGTTTCCGTCAGGCGGTGTCGCCTGGCCGTGAGCATCATATCCCCAGCCCACGATAGAGCCGTCGACCTTTAGGGCAAGATTGTGTTCCATTGCTGCCGCGATGGCCTGGAACTTGGCCCCAATGAAATCCCGGCCGTCAAAACGCTGTTCGCCCCAAGAACAGACCGTCGCCGCCCGCACCGCCGACATGCCAGACAAAAGCGCTGCAGGGCATACCAAAACCAAAATCACTTTTAGCCCTCTCATTTTTAGTCGCCTCCAAAAACTTTCCTCGAACTCCTCTTAATATACAGCCCGCCGCCGGCGCAAATGCACCGCTCAGCCAGGCAAAGAGCCTATTCCTGCGGGGGAAAAGCCGGCCATCCGCCAAACGACCGTGATAGTACGTCTTCCTTCCGCTCATCATCCGCCGCTGCGAAAGGCGGGCGCGTACCGTTTCGTCCAAACGACAGACCCTGAAGCGGTCATTAATAACCTTACCGCACTCCGAACGGCTTGTCAACAAAAATAACCCCTTTTCCGGTACAGATTTTCAAATAGCCGTCCATTGCGCCAACTTCCACACGCCGCAACCCGCCCGCGCCTCCGGTCTCTTACCGCACTAACCCATCCACCCATCTACTCATTTAACCTCTTCGTCCCCGGAATTCGACAAATTCTGCATATAGCCCACGCCAAAAATCCCAAGATGCGAAAATTTTTTTAATTCCTTGCCGAATATGACCTTACAACGAATCCCCGGACGGGCAAAAACCCCAATCTTCGACACAGGCGCGCAAGTCCCTCCAAAGTTGGAAGGGCGTATCGGCGCCCCGTGACTATTTACGTTTGATTTGTGATGTTTTGCCTAGCACATTCCATCAAGCTGAGCCTGACCATCCCGGCCCCACCGGCCCGGTCAACTCGTAGGGTGGGGCTTGCCCCACCATTACCGCTAAAACATCAACACCGTACCGCAGATTAGGACCACCTCAAAATGCCCACCCAACCCCAAAATTTATCCCGTGAGATGGCGCATGACTGTCTCACCGGGACCGCTGCCATCGCCGCTCTACATCCGTCGAGAATCCTCTACAAATTCGCCCTTTTATGCAAAACAAACCCAATTTGCCAACAGCCGAATTCTCGCAACCGCTCTTCTACAAACAACTTACGAAAATCTGTACCCCTTCGGCCACGCAAAAAACAAACCCAAAACAAACCCAATTTCCTTATCGCCAAAATGGACGCAAGCCACTTACCCACAAAAGCTTATGAAAATAAACCGCCCCTTCGGCCTCCGGCAAAACAAACCCAATTTATCGCGGCGAAGTCGAAGCGAAGCGCAGATCCCTGCGGGTGGGCTTCTCGAAATCCTCAGACCGGGGACCAAACAGAACGTCCTTGCCGCGGCGAAGTCCTGTACGAAGCCGGGCTGCCGAAGCCGGATCAAACCCCGCACGCCGAGCCGCTCGTCAAGCAAGAAGGCCACTTTCTCAGTTAGGAATTGTCAGATGCTTAGCAATGAATCTCGTGAAATATCCGGCCTAAGCCGCCCACCCCGGAATAATACACAGAAACCTCAAAACCGAATCGCCCGTATTCCTGAACTGGTGCTCCGCATCCCCCGGCACAAACACTACACATTCCCTGCCGAATTCATATTCCTTGCCCTCGCACACAAAAATGCCCTTGCCCTCCACTATGAACACCTCGTGCTCGTGCGGGTGAGCGTGCAAAGGCGTATGACCGCCCGGCTGCACCTCGAACATCCGCATCGCGATATGGTCCGCCCCGTCCTCCTTGCAAATAAGCCACCTAATCTCCACATCTTTTGCCCCCTCCGCCATAACCGGCTTCTTGGCAACATCGCTGCTCTTTTCCAACTTCATATCTTCGTCCTTCAGCAACACCGTATCACTAAACAATTCTTCAAACAGCGGACAAAAATCTCAGCCGAGTTTCTTGCCGAGGATTTCAGAAACTACCTTCGGATTCGCCTGCCCCTTGGTTTTTTGCATAACCTGCCCCAGCAAGAAGCCTCGTGCCTTTCCACTTTTCTTGCCGCCGCTTTTTACATCTTCGACCGCCTGCGCGTTGTCTGCCAGCACCTCATCAACTATTACCTCCAGCTCGCCCGCATCGCTCTTCTGCATCAGGTTCTGCTCTTGGGCAATCTGCCGCGCGGACTTGCCCGGCGACGAAACCATTACACCCGCTATTGTTGTCCCGGCCGTAGCGCTGACCTGCCCGTCTATTACCATTTTGCACAATTCCGCCACATCGCCGGCAGGAACGCCCAGCTCAGCTACGCTGCACCCCCTTTCGTTCGCCAGTTTCAGCAGGTCCTGCGTTACTATGTTGCAGGCCCGCTTCGGCTCGCCGCCTTGCGCAACCACCTGCTCGAAATACTCAGCCATAGACCGCTCCGCCGTCAGCACACCCGCGTCATAATCACTCAGCTTGTATTCATTAACGTAGCGCACCTGCTTGACCAGCGGCAGTTCACACAGCCGGCCGCGAATCTCTTCCAGCCATTCATCGGCAAACTCCACCGGCGCCAGGTCAGGGTCGGGAAAATACCGGTAATCGTGCGCTTCTTCCTTTTCTCGCTGCAAAAATGTTACCTCATTAACATCGTCCCACCCGCGAGTGCTCTTATTGCCCATCTCCATCACACGCCCCGTCTCTGCAAACTCGTCGAGCTGCCTCTCGACCTCATACTCAATGCTTTTCTCCAGCGCCCTGAAACTGTTCAGGTTCTTTATCTCGACGATGGGCGTCTTATACTCGGCGCCGTCCCTGGTGACAATCAGATTGACGTTCGGCTCGAACCGCATATGCCCCTTCTGCATATCGGCCTCCGAAACGCCCAGATACCTCACTATCCGCTGCAGCTCCTCCGCCAGCGCACGCACCTCCGCGGCGCTGTTCATATCCGGCCTGGTGACAATCTCCAGCAGAGGCGTCCCCGTCCGGTTCAAATCCACCTGCGAATAATTCCCCGCCGAATGCAGGTTCTTGCCCGCGTCCTCCTCCAAATGGGCCCTTATGATTCCAATCTTTTTCGTGCGGCCCGCCCCGACCGGTATTTCAATAAAGCCGTTGGAGCTCAGCGGCAAATCATACTGACTTATCTGGTAATTCTTGGGCAAATCGGGATAGTAATAGCTCTTCCTGTCCCACTTGGTGAATCTTGCCACCTCACAATTCAGCGCCATCCCCACCATCACGGCGTACTCCACAGCCTGCTTATTCATCACCGGCAGCACGCCCGGCATCCCCAGACACACCGGACATACCCGGCTGTTGGCCGGAGCGCCAAACTCCACCGCGCAACTGCAAAACATCTTCGTTTTGGTGCTCAACTGCACGTGAATCTCCAGCCCCACCACAACCTTATACTCGAGCTCAGCCATTTTCTTCGCCTGTCGGTTAACTATCCCCTGAGTCCGCTATTCATTATAACCGTTCTGCCGTCGCCATTTTTCATCTGTAAGAAGGCTCATTGCCGTCTTCATCTTTCTGAATCCCAGCCTTTCATAGAAAACTTCTTTCCCCGCAACCACATAAATGATAATGCGTCCGACCCTGGCCCGACTTACCAGATAATTCATTATCCGCGTCCCAATCCCTTTACGCTGATATTCCGGAAGAACCACAACATCGTAAATAGCCGCCTGATACACGCCATCCGACAAAGCCCTTCCTGCACCTATCAGCTTTCCTCGATAATAGACAAAGCATCGCAAATCGCTGTTCTCAAAAGCCGCCTTAAGCTGCTCAGGCTCCCGATGGCCGAGCGGCGCCAGCTCGAACACGTTCGCCAGCTCTTCCCAGTTTACCGCTCCCAGGTCCTCAGAAAGCTGTACTTCCATAATCAGTACTACCTGTTCAACATTGCATCTGCGGCCTGCACATGTGCCAGTCCGTCCGCGCTTCAAACATTCTTGCTATCCGCAGCAGCCTGTCTTCGCAAAAAGCCGGCCCAAGTATCTGCAAACCAATCGGTAGCCCTTTATCGTCGAACCCGCAGGGAATACAGACGCCCGGTATCCCCGCTAAATTGGCCGCTATCGTATAAATATCCGAAAGGTACATCTGCAGCGGGTCGTCAACCTTTTCACCTATCTTGAACGCCGTTGTCGGCGACACCGGCATCATAATGCAGTCACACTTCTCGAACACCTTCGTGAAATCCCCACGTATCAAATTCCTCACCTTAAGCGCCTTCAGATAGTATGCGTCATAGTACCCGCTCGAAAGCGCATAAGTCCCTAACATGATTCGCCTCTTGACCTCTTTGCCGAACCCCTCCTCCCGCGACTTCGAATACACCTCGACATAATCCCTCGGATTGGCCGTACGATGCCCGTAATGCACCCCGTCATACCTTGCCAGATTGCTCGAAGCCTCCGCCGTCGCTATCACGTAATAAGAGGCAATAGCATAATCCAGGTGAGGCATTTCAACTTCTATCACCTCCGCCCCGAGCTTCTTATACAATCCAACAGCTTCGTTAATCGCCCTGAGCACCTGCTCATCCGCACCTTTATTAAACGCCGGCGCGACTGCTATCTTCAGCCCGCCCACCGGCTCATCAAGCTTCTCAAGATAATCATGCACGGGAGCCCTTTTCTCATCCACGCTCGTGCTGTCCGCCGGGTCGTGACCGGCTATCACATTTAGCATCAGCGCGCAGTCGCCCACCGTCCGCGTCACCGGCCCGATTTGGTCCAGACTTGACCCGTACGCGACAAGACCGTATCGTGAAACCCGCCCGTAAGTTGGCTTTAGCCCGACCACTCCACAAAAACCCGCAGGCTGCCGAATCGAGCCGCCGGTATCCGAGCCCAGAGCCGCAAAACACATCCCCGCGGCCACTGCTGCCGCCGAACCCCCGCTGCTGCCGCCCGGCACCCGGCTCGTATCCCACGGGTTAACCGTTCGCTTCAGGCCCGAGTTCTCCGTGCTCGAACCCATCGCAAACTCATCCATATTTGTCTTGCCTACTATCACCGCATCCGCAGCCAGCAGCTTTTCAACCGCCGTAGCGTTATAGGGTGCGTGAAAATTCTCCAATATCTTCGATGCGCACGTCGTAGCGCCGAAAGCCGTGCACAGAACGTCCTTTATCGCAACCGGCACCCCCGCCAACGCCCCCACCGGCTCACCCGCCGCGACCCTCTCGCCAACCTCTTTGGCTTTCGCCAGCGCTTGCTCCTCGAAGGTGCTGATATAGGCACCGACCACCCGCTCATATTTTTCTATAGCCTTGAAAACAGCTTCAGTCGCCGCAACGCTCCTGACCTGCCCGGCGGCTATTCTATCCCGCAACTCTGTTGCGCTTAGTTGCTCAATGGCCATATATCACCCATCATTCGTGCTCCGTTACTTTGCGATGTTTAAGAAACCAATCGTAAAGCTCCTTGTTCCTGTAGGTCGGCGTCCAGGCATTATGCTCGGCGTCAGGATAAACCGTCAACTTAGCATTTCCTCCGCAGGCGTTGACCGCTGCGACCATTTCTTCAGATTCGTTAACTGGAATAATCTCGTCCTTCGCCCCGTGAAAAGCCCAAACGGGAACATTCTTGAGGCGGCATGGGAATCCATATCTTATTCAAATCCTCCGGGCGTTTACCGGCGCTGTGCAGATACATAATCAGCGGCCACGGTTGCCCTTTTTTCGCATACCCCTTCGGTAAAACGACCAAGTGGCGGCAGCTTTCGCTGCTGACATTCGGTTGGTCTGCAATTCTAAATTCAAACGTACCCTGCCGCATGCGGGGCGATAGCTCAAGGCGGTGCCAAAACCCGGCGCAACCGCCCAGACCCACAACGATGAGAACCAAACCTACTAAGTAACGCCTTCTCAATTGACTATCATGTCCTCGTGGTCGTCCGGCCCCATGACTGCTTACCGGGCGCATGTAACAATTCGTCCTGCACAAATCAAAAATCACCCTGCCATATCACGCCAGCAACGCCACCTGCTTCGACAGCCACTCAAAGCTTTTTTTCGAGCGAGCCTCTCCGCCACACTCGAGGCAAAGCACGCCTTCGAAGCCATGTTTGTTGAATACCTGCAGACAAGCAACAATATTCTCAGCGTTAACCCCTTCCCCCACTGATACGTCGCTGGATATTATTCCCGTCTCCTCGCCCCGGCTCTCGGAAGCCAGCTCCGGCGCCACGTCCTTGACGTGACAGTGATGCACCTTATCAATAACCTGCTCCAGAAATTCCTGCGGCTGCCACCCCCGCATAAAAGCATTGCCGGTGTCAAAGTTGATGCGCAGATATTCGCTCGGCTGGCAGTCGACCAGCCGCCGCATCTTTTCCGGATGATTGGTAAGCTGGCCGTGCGGCTCCAGACACACCGCTACCTTGTGCCGGTCGGCAAATTTCAGCACCTCCCCGAGGTGATACTTAATTATCGCAAATGCCTCCTCCTCACTCATATCCTTAGGAAGCTCTTGCGAATCTGTTGTTGCGATGGCGTCCACACCCATCTGGTCCGCAAACAGAATGGCCATGCGCATGTGCTCCACGCACCGGTACGACCATATCGGATAGTGCGCATCCAGACAGCTTGCCTTCAGACCCCGCTGCTCCAGCATCTCCCGAATCTCAAACGGGTCCTCAAACAGGCTTATATTCGGGATGAAACCCAGACCCTGAAAAAGGTCGAAACCCTGCATCATATTGAGCTCAGTGTACTTCGCACCAATCCTGGCGATGCTGTCGAAGCAGTACTCGGCGCTGCGAGACTCCAATCGATAGTTGTCCGTATGAATTCCGATTTTCATTTTCGTTTTCTCCTTGAATATTTGTCCATACCCTAACGACCAGGTGGAATTTACATCCGTCTACAACCTCCACGGGCTTCGCATTGGGCGCTTTAGCATCCGGTTTGCCTCCTGGTCGTTGACAAAACGCTCAGATTTCCAGTCCCACGTAACCTTCCGCCTCAGCCGGGTCGCAACGTCCGCAATAAGGGTAACGGTCGTAGCCGCGTGGCCCGCTTCCACCGGGGCCGCTGTTTCACGCCGGCTCCTCACACACTCCAAAAAGTTCGCATGGTGGTTGCTGGATTCGTACAAATGCTCCTCCCGGGGCCCGAGCTTCACGTTTAGTAATGACTCCGGCCCTGCCGAGATGTCTTTGCGATTGACATGCACCCACCCCTTCTCACCCTCGAACCGACAGCCAGCCTTGTGATAGCCGTTGTCTGAAAAGCTCAGACGCAACCCGTCGCCAGTGACAAATTCGACCCGCCACGTCAGCGACGTATTGCCCAGCCCCTCCGTGGGAAACACAGCCATCCCCTCAACTTCAAGAGGGGACTTCAACAGACTCGGCGCCCCCCACAATGCGATGTCAATGTGATGCACGCCCCACGACTGAATCCATCCAGCACAGTAATCGTAAATATGATACCACCCCTCCGGGCTGGTACATCGCACCGCGTTATACGGTGCAAGCGGCGCCGGCCCAAGCCACATATCGTAGTCCAGACCTTCGGGCACCGGAATCGTCGGCGCGTCCGGCAGCGCATGCCCGCCGGGAACGCCAACCTTGACCCTCTGCAGCTTGCCGAGATAGCCGTTGCGAGCCAGTTCACACGCAAAACGGAAATTGCGCGACGAACGCTGCTGCGTCCCCACCTGAAACACACAACCGTACCGGCGCACCGTCTCGCACAGAACCCGCCCCTCCGGCACCGTCAGCGTCAGCGCCTTTTCGCCATAGACGTCCTTGCCCGCCTTCGCTGCCGCTATCATCGTCAGCGAGTGCCAGTGTTCGGGCGTCGCAATGACAACCGCGTCGATGTCCTTGCGGCCCAACATCTCGCGGAAGTCGCTATATGTGTCGCAGCCCTTATAAGTCCCGCTTGTCTGCCGGCCGTAGTATTCCTCAATCAGCTTTTTCGTCGCCTCGCGCCGGGACCGGTCCACATCACATACCGCCGCGACCTGCGTCTCCTTGTACCCAAGAAAGGTCCGCACATGGCTGCCGCCGCGTATGCCAAGCCCGATAAAGCCCAGTGTAATGCGTTCACTCGCCGCGACATTGCCCCCCTTACCCAGAGCCGATGCAGGTACAAAATAAGGCAGACCCGCCGCGCTCCCAACCGCAACCGCCGTACCTTTCAAAAACTCACGTCGATTAAGATTTGCTTTTTTTACCACTGCCTAACCTCCTTCAAATTCCGCCCGTTATCCCGTTATCGTTCGTTTCCGGGAAACCGCTTTACGCTCCGGAACCATCCTCAAGTATCTTCGGCACCTTAAAAAAGTTGCCGTCCCGCTGAGGTGCGTTCGCTAACGCCTTCTCCGTACCCAGCGACTCCTTGACTACATCCTCTCGAAAAACGTTGCTGACAGGCAGGCAATGTGCCAAAGGCTCAACATCCGCAGTATCCAGCTCGTTCATTTTCTCCACATAGTCAAGGATTGCCCTTAACTGCCCCGTAAACTCCTCGACCTCCGCCTCCGTCAGCTCGAGACGAGAGAGCTTCGCAACCTTTTTCACCAGCTCGCGGTCGATTTTCTGCCCCATTTCTTTGCCCTGCCCAAACAAAAAGCGAGGCCGAACCCGCCTCGCTTTGAATCAGTGCCCGTGAAAAACCTTTTTAGCCGGTCGCTTCGTCGGCGGGTTTGTAATTTCGCTTAAGCGGCTTTTCAATAAGCCCCAAACGTATCGCCTTCGCCGAAGCCTTGACCCGGCATACCTTGCCGTTAACTACGGCCCGCACCTTTTGGATATTCGGCTTGAACTTCCTGTTGCTGATGCCCGTAATCTTCCTGCCGACGCCACCAAGATGCTTGGCCTTGCCGCGTCTGGAGATGCTCCTGCCCGACACCGTTTTTTTACCGGTAAACTGACATACTCTCGACATCTAATATACTCCTGTCGTATCTTGTAGCTTACAACTCTTCCACTACTCTATTGACTCAACACGGGTAACTATAATATGATTTCATATCAGAATTGCAAGAAGAAACAAGATTTTGATATGAAAAAACCGTTTTTCTTAAAAAGTGTGCTTTCTTTCACGGAGCCGCTGATTTTAGGGCGGATTTTCGGTCGTCTGGCCGCGAGAATTCGCAACTATCTCAAGGCCCACAGACCTGCAGGCCGGTTCAAACGGAAGCAAACGGTATGAATATTTTGGGAATATCGGCTTTTTATCATGACAGTGCTGCAGCACTCGTCCGCGATGGCGAAATACTTGCCGCCGCACAGGAGGAGCGATTCACCCGGATAAAACACGACTTCCAGTTTCCCTCAAATGCCGTTGACTATTGCCTCCAGGCTGTGGACCTCACGCCCGAAAGCCTCGATTACGTCGTTTTTTACGAGAAACCGCTGGTCAAATTCGAAAGGCTGCTCGAAACGTACATCGCCTATGCCCCTCGCGGATTCAGACAGTTCTCAATGGGAATGCCAGTGTGGCTCCGTCAAAAGCTGCACCTGCCTCGGGAAATGGACAAGGCCCTGCGAAGCAGGTATAAAGGCCGGTACATCTTCACCGAGCACCACGAGTCCCATGCCGCCAGCGCCTTCTTCCCGTCGCCCTTCGAAGAAGCCGCCATCCTGACTATGGACGGCGTGGGCGAATGGGCGACCGCCAGCTTCGGAAAAGGCAAGGGCAACAGAATCCAATTATCCCACACAATGGAATTCCCTCACTCGCTGGGCCTGCTCTATAGCGCCTTCACCTACTTCACGGGCTTCAAGGTCAATTCCGGCGAATACAAGCTGATGGGCCTGGCACCTTACGGCCAGCCAAAATACTACGACCTTATTATGGAAAAGCTCGTCGACGTAAAGCCGGACGGCTCCCTGCGCCTGGATATGTCTTATTTCGCTTATTGTCACAGCACCGTAATGACCAGCCTCAGGTTCGAAAAACTCTTTGGCGGCCCGCCGCGAAAGCCCGAGGCCCCGCTGACCGAGCGCGAAATGGACATCGCCGCATCCATCCAAGCCGTCACCGAAGAAATCCTGATGCGCGCCGCCTGTCACGTACACGAGCAGACGGGGGAAAAGAACCTTGCCCTCGCCGGCGGCGTCGCACTGAACTGCGTCGCCAACGGCCGCATCCTCAGGGAAGGACCGTACGACAAAATCTGGATTCAGCCCGCTGCCGGGGATGCCGGCGGTGCGCTCGGCGCCGCCCTGTTCGTATGGTACCAACTGCTCGGTAACGAGCGCAGCGTCGACGGCCGCGATAAACAACGGGCATCTTTACTGGGACCCGCGTACACCAACGAACAAATCTGCCGGTTCCTCGACTCGGTGAACGCCAGATACCACACGTTTGAAGATGAAGAACAATTGATCGACAAAAGCGCCGACCTCATAAAGCAGGAAAAGGTAATCGGCTGGTTCCAGGGCCGCATGGAGTTCGGACCTCGCGCCCTCGGAAGTCGCAGCATCATAGGCGACGCCCGCAGCGAAAAAATGCAGTCCACTATGAACCTCAAAATCAAGTTCCGTGAGTCCTTCCGCCCGTTCGCACCCTGCGTGCTCCGCGAGGATGTCGACGATTATTTCGAGATGAACTCCGAAAAGGACAGCCCCTATATGCTCCTGGTCGCACCAATCAGACAGGAAAAGAGACTGCCTGTGAATATACCGCCCGACAAGCTCAAGGGACTGGAAAAGCTAAAGGTCAAACGCAGCGTCGTACCCGCCATCACACATGTGGATTACTCGGCACGTATCCAGACCGTCGACCGGCAGCGTCACCCGAGACTCCACCGCCTGATGAGTCGCTTCAAAGAAGAAACCGGCTGCCCGGTCATTATCAATACGAGCTTTAATATTCGGGGCGAGCCTATCGTCTGCTCCCCCGAGCACGCATATAGATGCTTCATGGCTACCAACATGGACGTTTTGGTTATGGAAAACCAGATGCTCTTCAAGCAGGAGCAGCCCCAGGCCGCTCAGCACGAGGTAGATATGTACAAGGCCCAATTCCAGTTGGACTGAAGCTTTTGACAAAAAGGAAACGTCGCAAATGTCACTGATGGAAATAAAATGGCACGTCACCCACAAAGAACTTCGCAACTTCGGCCGCATTTCGCTTATTGCGACTTCTGTTATCGCTTTGCTGCTTCACCTGCTCAAAGGACTTGCCATTCAATGGGCCTCACTCATCTTTCTCATCGGCCTTGTCATTTTTCTTTCCAGCCTGATTTCTCTCAAAGTGACCCGATTCATCTATCTGGGCCTCACGCTCATTACCGCACCCATCGGCGTCGTGGTCAGTTTCCTGTTGATGGCGTCTTTCTATTTTCTGCTGATAACGCCGCTCGCGTTCTTCTTTCGTTTGATTGGCCGCGACCCCCTTCGCCGAAAGCGCGACGCGGACGCGAAAACCTATTGGCTGCCTCACCATCCGCATAATGACCCGGAACGATACTTCCGCCAGTTTTAAAGAATTGGAGAGAATAATGCCTGAAAAAACTCAAGCCCAAAAAACCGTGGAATTCAGCGACCTCGCTCAAAAGCAGCGCCCGTCCCTCCTCTCGGAATTCTGGTGCTTTGTCAAACACAACAAGAAGTGGTGGCTGCTGCCCATACTGATTGTGCTTCTTCTTTTGGGCCTGCTCGTACTGCTCAGCGGCACCGCCATAGCACCGTTCATTTACCCACTGTTCTAAATCGCCGGCTGACACCGGGGCCTGTTATGACCGAAAACGAAAAAAACAAACTCGTAAAGCGGATTGCCGCCTTAATCGTAATATCCGTGAACGTGCTCTTGTGGGCAAAGCCCTGCGACCTTGCCTACAATGTCGCCCAGCAGAGAGACATCCTGCTGGGCAGGTACACCATTGAGCAGACTACTACACTGATACTGCTAATCCCTGTGAGTTTGCTTATCATTAAAGGTATCTGGTCGGGCAAGAAAGTAAGAAGTCAAAAGGAAAAAAGAGAGAGGCTTTTCAAGACTGTAGCCCTCTCCGTCTCTATAGTCTTTGCAATTCTGATTGTCGATATCTTCCTGCGTGTGGTCCAGCACCAGCGATACATCGGAAGCAGAAGCTACTACCATCGCGCGCCCAACACGATAGACCGGGGCATCAACAAAGATGTCCCTGCCACCGCCTTCTCCTACCCAGGCACCGCCCCCGGTTACCCGGATGTACCCTACGCGCTCACCGTTGACAAAAGGGGCTTTCGCAATAAAACCGACCTGCAAAAATATGACCTCGTAGCGCTGGGCGACTCCTTCACGGAAGGCTCTCACGTCTCCGACGAACAGGCCTGGCCTGTCATCTTCGCTCAAAGAACCAATCTGACCGTCTACAACCTCGGAATGTCGGGCGGCAGCCCGGTCACTTACCTCGAAACCCTGAAGAAATTCGGTCTTCAGCTCTCTCCAAAAACGGTCGTCTGCATGATTTATGAGGGAAACGATTTTCGCGGCTCCAACTTTGTCCCTGACAAACACAAAAATGGCCGGACGCTCGAAAACCTCTTTAGGACTTCTCCCCTTCGCCAGGCCATAAAGAGCGCCTTGATTCGCTCGCTCGGCCCCGTCAACGCCGGGCGGTTCAGCAAACAGGCCGCTCCCAATCCGCAATACACACCTTCTGACCCACTTTATGCCGTATCCTGGCTGCCTCTGCCCGTACCTGATGGATCCGGCGCCAAATATTATGCCTTTAAGCTAAAGAGATTGCTGAGCCACTTCGTAACAAAAGATGAGCTCCTTGAATCCGGAGGTTGCCAGGCACTTCTTGCCAAACTACGGAAAATCCACAATATGTGCAGCGAAAACAATGTCCGTCTCATTCTCGTGTATGCCCCTGACAAGCCGCACGTGCTCTTGCCCCTCGTCAGGGACGTACTGCCCGCCGAAAAGCTGCGCGCGTTTATGGCCTTGAAAGAGAAACGGCTGCCCGCCGCCAAAGAACTGATGGACATCCTTGTTCCCCGCCTGCAAATCCACGAATCCGTGACTGAAGAATTCTGCCGGGCCGAGTCAATCGAATTCGTAAGCCTTACCGAGCCGCTCCGCGAAGAAATCCTCAAAGGCTCACAGGTCTATTATACCCACGACCAGCACTGGACCCCCATCGGCCAAAAAATCGCCGCCCAAACCCTATCGACCTACGTCAAAAGCAAACCAACGGAAAAGCAGTAGCGCCGAAAAACTGAACAACTACTGCGAACGCCTGGTGCTTGTTGATGGCGACTCGGCGGTTGCTTTCTTCAAATACTCCACTTCCGGCTCGGTCAACGCTCTGAATTTACCTACGCCAAGCCCCCGAACATCGAGCCTGCCGATTCGCGTCCTCTTTAACGATTTTACCGGCAGCCCCACCTTCGCCAGCATCCTGCGAACCTGCCGGTTTAGCCCCTCCCGAATCGTCATTTCTATTAACGATTCCTTATGACTTCGCTTCAGCACCTTTACCGAGGCCTTTCCGGTCCTGCCTTCCGACAGCCACACTCCGGCTTTTAGTTTTTCGATGGTCTGACCCGCAATTTCCCCTCTGACCGCAGCAACATAGGTCTTCGGCACGCCATATCGCGGATGCGTCAGCCTGTTGGCCAGCTCCGTGTCGTTAGTGAGGATAATCAAACCGGTCGTATCGGCATCCAGCCTGCCCACGCAAAAAATGCGTTCACGTGCACGCACGATATCTATGGCTCTGACCCTGCCTTGTGGGTCGGAACTCGTACAAATCACACCGTTCGGCTTGTTCAAAAGAAAATATACCTTTCGCTCCGCGCGAATCTTCTTGCCGTCTACGGTTATGGTGTCCCTTTGGGGGTCAACAAAAGCCGGCAGCTCATCCACAACTTTGCCGTTGACGCGCACCGCGCCGCTGAGTATGAGCTCTTCGCACTTTCTGCGAGAATCGACGCCCGCGGCCGCCAAAACCTTCTGCAATCGTTGTTCAGCCATACTTGCGGAGCCAGCCTTCCTGTTCGACAAATTCGCAATTTTTACATCGACATTTGAAGCTACAACACATAACATTATATCACGATACCCGAATAGTATGTAGCTCGTTTCTTACGCAATACGATATTATGATAAAGACAGTTGTTTTTGATTTGGATGACACGCTTTACGACGAAATCGACTATTGTAAAAGCGGTCTTGCCTCCGTAGCCGATTTTCTCGCTGACCTGCCCGAAACGCCCAATGCCAGGGGCATCTTCGACTGCCTATGGAAGGAGTTCACAGCCGGAAACCGAACAAAAACATTCAACGCTGCCCTCGACCGGCTCGGCATAGATTATGACGAAAAACTCATCCGGGAATTGGTCAAAGTCTATCGCAATCACGTCCCAAAGATAACCCTCCCCGCCGACAGCAAAAATGTTCTCGACCGGCTCAGCCGCAAATATACCTTAGCCCTGCTGACCGACGGCTTCCTACCCGCCCAGCAATTAAAAGTCCATGCCCTCGGAATCGAGAAATATTTCAAAACCATAATCTACACCGAACAGCTCGGGCGCGAGTTTTGGAAGCCCTCACCGGCAGGTTTTCAAAGGCTGATTGAGGCCTTAAATGTGCCGCCCGAGACCGCAGCTTATATCGCCGACAACGAAAAAAAAGATTTTATCGCACCGAATAACCTGGGCTTGCTGACCATACAGATAGTCCGGCCGGCCCGCTTACACACAGAATCGTCCGACCAACCCGGCGCCGCTGCACTGCATATAATCCGCAAAATCAGCCGGATACCTGACCTGCTTGAGAGACTTTGAGACCTCGCTTTTTAACGCTATTACATGCGAATCAAACCTGCAACCGTGCGAATAATGCCCGTTTCCCACGTAAAACGGCCATAAGCCCATTTTTTTTGTTGACTTACAGCACCTTTCAGGCGATAATATATTAATCATAGGCCCTAATATGTGTGTTTCCCGATATTTCTGAGGAGGTCTTTAGGATGCCTGCAGTCAGAAGAACGCAAAATAGTGCTTTGCTTTATCCCTTGATAACCTTTGTAGCACTTTTTCTTGTCGCCACAATCGTCGCCATTATCTTCTATTCCCAATTCGAAAAACAGAAAACCCTGGCAAATGAGTCGAAAAGAGACCTTGCGGAGGTGGCCAATCAGGCCCAGCTTCGAGACATCCAAAAGATAGTCGGAGCCAAAAAGACGCAGGAGACATATCTGGGCAAAATGGTCGACTACCATGACCAGATGGTATCGCTTATCCTCGGGGCCCCACTGCCCAAAACCTCGGCTGAAATCAAAGTTGAGAGCGTCGACAACAAATTTAAGGAAACTATAGACCTGTTGGATAAACAAAAGTTCGGCGCAGGCAAAGCCGCGCCCGAACCCCCCGCTAATCCATTCGTCGAATTGCTCGCCAGGGAGCAGTTCGCAGCCGCCGCACAGCAATTTGACGAAAACATGAAAAACGCGCTGCCCATGGACAAACTTCAGCAAACTTGGCAAGCCGTTGTCGGTCAGTTGGGCGCCTTTAAGAAACAAATAGGCTCGCGAACCGAAAAACAGGGGGGGCTCGACGTTGTTTTCGTCACGTGCGAATTCCAAAACGGCCCTCTCGATATAAAAGTCGTTTACGACGCCAACGGCCGAATTGCCGGCCTGCTCGCCGTCCCCACCCCGCCGGAGGTCTTGAAAAACCTTCAGGATGCCTCAGCGCCCTCGCCCGGCCAGGACATTGATTTGGGAACGATCGACCCCAACACCACCGGACTGATTCGAATAATCGTAAGACTCAAGGAAACGCTCGAGAACACCGCAGACACGGTCGGTGTCCTGAATAACCAGCTTGAAAAACTCCACGTCGAGTACGATGACTTCAGAGCAGCAACCCAACAAAAAGAAGATGAGCTCCTGGCCAAGAAAGACGAGCTTGAGAAACAGGTTTACAAAATTAAAACCGATTATGACGAGCTCCAGGACCTGCTCAGAAAAACCTCGGACGAACGCGTCCAGACTCTTTTGGTCCAACTGGACCAGACCAAAGCAGACAATGCTAAAATGGAGGCTGATTTGCTCGAAACCGGCGCAAAACTGGCAACTGCTCAGGAGCGAATAAACCACCTCCAAAACCAGGTGCAGGCGGTTATGCCCCCCCCCGATAGCAACGTCCCCGCCTACAAACCGGACGGCAAGGTAATGCTCGTGGATAATCACATAGTGCACCTGAATATCGGAAGTGACGACCGCGTTTTCCGGGGCTTGACCTTCTCGGTTTACAACAAGGGCATGCCTATCCCAAAAGACGGCAAAGGCAAGGCCGAAATCGAGGTCTTTGACGTCGGCAAGAACGTTTCGGCCGCGAGGGTAACCCGCTCGGAGAAAAGAAGTCCTATTGTAGTGGATGACATAGTTGCGAATCTTATCTGGGATAGTGACAAAACGAACTTATTCGCAGTTGTTGGCGACTTCGACCTCAATGGCGACGGAACCACCGAGTACGACGCCTTCGACAGAATAAAGAACCTTGTCGAGAAATGGGGCGGCAGGGTCGCCGATTCCATCTCCGTTGACACGGACTTCCTCATTCTTGGCCGGCCCCCGCAGATTCTCCCGAAACCTACCGTCGAACAGGTCGCGCAGGACCCAATGGCAACCGAAAAATACGAGGCCTCTCTGAAAAAACTCGCCCACTACGAGGAAGTTCAGAACCAGGCCCAGGACTTGCGCGTCCCTGTCTTCAACACCGAAAGATTCCTTTATTTTATCGGTTATAAGGCATTGTCAAGCAGACCCGACGCCTTTTAGTCAGGCCTGCCGATGCCCCGGCTCAATACCTATCGAGGCCACAAAAACCTCGCCCGTATATTTCTCTGCCCTGTCTGACAATGTAAATCCCTTCTTGACCGCGACAAAACTCACTGTATATCTGGCCCTGATGGCCGCACCAAGCGGTTCGCCCGTATCACAATCCAGTCCCGATGGTATGTCCACCGCAAGGATTGGGCGGCCCTGCGCATTGATGCTCTCTATCAGCTCTCTGTATTCATCCCTCAACTGCCCGCTCAATCCCGTCCCGAAAAGACCGTCCACCAGCATATCCGCACCGCCCGCAAATGCCTTAACCTTATCGGCTATACCACCTTCACTCAAATCCAAATGGTCAATCGGCTGGCCCAAACGTTCGAGAATATGAAGGTTTATCTTCGCATCGCCTCTGATTTTGTCCCGTTCCCCACATATCACCACTGCAACCCTGAATCCGTCGCTCAGCAAATGCCTTGCAATAACATATCCATCTCCGCCATTGTTTCCTGTCCCGCAGAATATACAAACCTTCGGTCTGCCAACAGCCGCCAGTTTCTCCTTAATCAGCTCAGCGCAGCTTCGCCCCGCGTTCTCCATCAAGACCGCACCCGGCACGCCAAGCTCATTTATCGCCCAGGAATCAACCGCCCGAACCTCCTGTCTACTCATCACAACACACTCTCGACCCCGCACATACTTCTCCATAGTCGGACCTCATAAATTGCGCCACAAACATCCTTCCTTTTTTTTATACTCGCCCCTGTTAATCAAGTGAACACTTTCCTGGCCCTTGCGCATTATAGGTTATGCCCCAGATGTGTCAATTGACACATCTGACGCGACCAATTACAATTGCTCCGGCTCATCATAATCCTGAGCGAAGCGAAGGACCTGGCTTGAGGAGTCAAATATAAATGAAAATATTATTAACAAACGATGACGGCATTTTTGCACCGGGCCTGGCCGCCATTTATAAGAAGCTCGTCAAAATAGGAGACGTAACGGTTGTCGCCCCCGCCGAGAGCCGGTCCGGCGCCAGCCACAGCGTCACTTTTTTTGGGCCTTTGGCCTGCAACAGGGTTGACATCAACGGCCATTTCACCGGCTACAGCGTCCAGGGCTCTCCCGCCGACTGTGTCAAGCTCGCCTGCATGGAACTCCACGAAGGCCCCATCGACCTCGTTGTCGCCGGCATCAACAACGGCGCCAACATAGGCATCAACGTCTACTACTCCGGTACAGTCGCCGCCGCTATGGAGGCCGCATTCCTGAAGATACCCTCCGTCGCCATGAGTCTTGCCTTCGAGGAAAGCATGGATTTCGAAAGTGCCGCAAAATACTGCGTCACAATCCTCCAAAAGCTGATGCCCCTCAAGAGCGGCGATGTTATCAATATCAATATACCCCTGTTATCAAAAGGCAAACCAAAAGGCATAAGAGTTGTCCCTCAGTCAACCGAGGGTCTCCACGAATACTACCTCCAGCAGAAAAATGAGCAGGGACAGAACGTCTACAAACTGGCCGGCGGCCTCCACCGTGCGGAATCCGCCCCTACCGATACAACCTCTCTCATCGACGGATATATTACCGTAACCGCCCTGGCTCCCGACATGACAAATCATGAGAGAACCCGCCTGCTCCGGAATATAGAATGGTAATCCGCTCTTTCCCAGCATAAGCACAGGAGAAAACAATGGCTAAAAAACAAGCTGCTCAAATCTGCATCATGACCGTTACCGGCGTCGACCGCGTCGGAATAATCGCCAAACTCGCCACCGCAATGGCACGCGCCAACATAAACATCGTCGACGTCAACCAGAAAATCATGGAAGACTACTTCGTCATGACCATGGCCGTAGATATAACAAAAGCCAGCATCGGCATGGACAGAATAAAGAGACAGCTCGACAAAATAGGCAAAGAAATGTCACTCAACATCGCCTTCCAGGATGAAAACATCTTCAAGGTAATGCACAGGGTCTGATTATGCGAATCTCCGTCGAAGAAGTATTCGAAACCGTAAGGATGACGCTGGACCATCACTTCGATATCCGCACCGTCACCCTCGGCGTCAACCTCAAAGACTGCATGGACCGCAACCTCACCAAATTCATCCGGCGTATCAAACATCGAATCGTCGAAAAAGGACAACTACTCAACAAGTTTGCCGACCACACGGAAGAAAAATACGGCATCCCCATAACCAATCGCCGAATCTCCGTCACGCCTGCCGCGCTGCTGCTCGAGCCCCTGCCGCACACAATTAGCGCCGCCGTCCGGCTGGCAAAAGCCCTCGACAACGCCGCCAAGAAAGCCGACATCGATTTCCTCGGCGGCTTCGGGGCGATGGTGCAGAAGGGTATGACGGCCTCCGACAACAATCTGATTGACGCCATCCCCCGGGCCCTTTCGCAGACAGACAGACTCTGTGGTTTCCTTAATCTGGCCTCCACTGCCGCCGGCATAAATATGAACGCCGTCGTAAAGTTCGGCCATACGGTCAAAGACCTTGCAAAACGCACAAAAAACGGTATCGGCTGCGCGAAAATCGCCGTCTTTGCCAACATCCCCGAGGATAATCCCTTCATGGCCGGCGCGCATCACGGCATCGGAGAGCCCGACTTCTCACTTAACATCGGAATTTCCGGCCCCGGCGTCGTCCGAAGCGTCGTCGTGCAAAATCCCGACTGCGACCTCACGCAGCTCTCCGAAGTAATCAAAGCAACCGTCTTTAAAATCACGCGCGCGGGCGAGCTGATCGGCCGCGAAATAGCCGCACTTATGAAAGTCGATTTCGGCATCGTCGATATCTCCCTGGCCCCCACAACACTCGCCGGCGATTCCGTGGCCGAAATCATCGAGGCAATGGGCGTCAAGAGTATGGGCCTGCCCGGCTCCACCGCCGCCCTCGCGCTGCTCATTAACGCCGTGAAAAAAGGCGGCGCCATGGCCTCCGGAAACGTCGGCGGCCTCTCCGGCACCTTTATTCCCGTCAGCGAAGACGCCGGCATGATCCGCGCCGTCCAAGCCGGAACCTTAAGCTTAGAGAAACTGGAGGCCCTGACCAGCGTCTGCTCCGTCGGCCTCGATATGTTTGCCGTCCCGGGTGACACGCCCGCCGACGTGCTCTCGGCCATAATCGCCGACGAGCTTTCCATCGGCGTTGTAAACAACAAAACCACCAGCGTCCGCGTTATTCCCGTCCCCGGCAAAAAACCGGGTGACATCGTCCATTTCGGCGGCCTGCTCGGCTCCGCCCCCGTCATGAAAGTGTCAAAAGCCGGCGCCGCAAAATTTATAGCACGAAAGGGACGAATACCTTCGCCCGTGCAGGCCTTGAGAAACTGACCGATTTGCTTTGTTGTCATTCCCGCACGGGCGGGAATTCGGAATGTTGTTGGCCGTGGAACTGTAAGTTGATGTCCGAAAGAAGGGACAAATAAATGTTCAGCTTTTTCGAACAGCCCTGGACGCTCCTAATCGCCGCCCTTATTTCCTGGCGCGTGCTCGACGCCGTTCTATCCGAAACAAGCACACGATGGCAGTGGCTTCTGCTGACCCTTCTTATCGCCGCTTCTTACGTGTTTGAACGCTTGCTCGAAGCCGGCATGCTTAAACTCAGCACCCCGATGGCTGTTGCTGCCCGTGGCGTACTGCTGGCGGGCATCGTCGCTCTGCTTGCTCTGCCTCTCGTGCAGGCCTATCTTTCGCGTGAGCGGTATTGGCAGCTCTGGTTATTGCCCCCCTGCCTCGCTCTGGCTGCCTTCGGATGCGACTGGCTCGTCAAAACCGACATCGAGAAAATCAATGCCCTAATCAAAACGGGGATAAAAGCCGTCGAAGAAGAAAACTGTGATGTTATCGCCGCCGTCATCGCCCCCGATTACGCCGATTCATATCATAACACCAAGGAAACACTGCTCGCTCACTGCCGCCGCCGCCTCTCCGGACCCGTTATCGAGAAAAGCAAAACAACCGCCCTGGAAATCGAAATATCCCCCTCCGACGCAACCGCAACCTTGACCGTTCTTACCACATTCGATAAGGAGGGTTATGTGTGCCGAGAGTATTTCATGCCTTCGCTGCTCACCAGGATTTGCCTCCGCCTGAGAAAGCAGCCGGACAAAAAATGGCTTATCGGCGAGGCCGAAATCCTCGAACTGAACCACATCCCCGCCGGCTGGAAAGATATAAGGTAACCAGCCTCCGCCCCTGCCCAAGTTTGTTCTTGATTCGCAGCCCAAAAAACCTTATAATGCAATTGATATTCCTAATTGCGCTTTGCAGGAGGAGCTTCGCAATATGATGTTCCAAAGTGCATCCTCGCAAACAACAGGCAAGCCGCCAATCTACGCGTCGCGCAGACAGAAGAGTAGACAAATGCTTTTGAATGAGTGAGAAAGTGGAAACAAAAACGATCGTGGCAATTATAGTTATGGCTGCCGGCCTCCTGTTGTATCTGCTTCAAGCCGGCCAAGCCGAACCCATGGGCACGGCCTTTACCTACCAGGGCCGCCTCATCGACAACAATGAACCCGCCAACGGACTATACGAATTTGAGTTCAAACTGTATGATTCGCCCACCGATGGAAATCAGTTGGACGGGACCGTTTCCTTCCGTGAGGTTGACGTGAACGACGGCTACTTTACGGTGGTTCCGGACTTCGGAAGCGACGTCTTCGATGGCGACGCCCACTGGTTGGAAATTGGGGTCCGGTATAATACCGCAGACCCCCATAGCACGCTGAGTCCGAGACAGCGAGTGACGCCCTGCCCTTATGCACTTTATGCTCGGAATGCAGGCAGTGATAGCGACTGGATGGTTCTTGACAGCAACATGTATTCAATGCCGTCAGGCAACGTCGGCATCGGGACAACCAGCCCGTCGGCACCACTTGACGTGACCAATAGCGGAGGGCGTACTGCTATTTCGGGCTCAAGTTCGTGGATAGGTGTTTACGGCATTCACAATGCCTCAACCGACACATTTCCGGGGGTGTGGGGCGAGACGAACTCCCTGTCAGACTCGGCCTCAGGCGTACGCGGCAAAGTGACGAGCACCAGCCCCGGCAGCCTTTCAGCCGGTGTCTGGGGCATCAATGCCAGCACCGGCGGTGCTGGTTTTGGCGTACGCGGAACTCACTCTGGCAGCGGCACGGCTGTCTATGGCGAGGCGACTATGACCGGCGGCATTACGAACTACGGCGGTTACTTTACGGCTGCCGGCGGCGGTGGTGTTGGTGTCTTCGGGGAAGGAACTGATACAACAGGCGGAATCAACTACGGTGGCTATTTTGTGGCCGATGGCCCGCTTGGCTATGGCGTCTTCGGAAAGGCCACCAGCGCTAGCGGCACGGGCGTCTATGGCTGGGCCTCCAGTAACGGAATCGGCACCAACTGCGGCGGGTACTTTATGGCAAGCGGCACCGGTGGCCGAGGCGTCAAAGGCTATGCCTCCAATTCCGGAATTGCGGAAAACTATGGAGGTCACTTTGAGGCTAAAGGCACAGACGGATGTGGAGTCTATGGCCTGGCGTCCAGTTCCGGAAATGTGGGAAACCACGGCGGCTACTTTGAGGCGGCAGGCAAAAAAGGCATAGGCGCCTACGGCTATGCCTCCAACAGCGGAACTGTCCTGAACTTTGGCGGAGTCTTTAAGGCCGAAGGCCAGGACGGCACCGGCGTCAAAGGCATCGCACTTGCCGCTAATGGCATTGGCGTCCACGGCGTCGGCGGGCAGTATGACTTTTACGCCGATGGCCCGGGGGAAAACTATGGCTCGGCCTCGTCTATCCGGTGGAAGAGGAACATTCAGGCCATCGATAACCCGCTCGAGAAGATTGTTCAGTTGCGAGGCGTCTATTTCAATTGGGACCCTGAGCACGGCGGAGGCCACGATGTCGGCATGATTGCCGAAGAGGTCGGCAAGGTCCTGCCCGAAATAGTCCAATACGAAGAAGACTGCATATATGCCAGCGGCATGGACTACGGCAGGCTGACGCCGCTTCTTGTTGAAGCCGTCAAGGCGCTCAAGAAAGAGGCCAGTGAACAAGAAAAACAGTTAATTGAAAAAGGTGTGGAGATTGCAGTGCTAAAGAAAGAAAATGAGCTAATAAAGGCCTGTTTGGCAACTCTGGAATTTGTAGTGGCTGAGCCGGCTGGGTTTCGAACAGGAGGCTTACAATGAGCGTCAGAATACTACAATGGATACCGCCACTTTTGATTTTGGCTGTGGCATCCTCGGCAACGGGTCAGAGCGGCGGCCCTTACGAGTTAACCTGGAGGACTATTGACGGTGGCGGAGGCCCGAGCAGCGGTGCCGATTACTCGCTGACCGGGACAATAGGTCAACCGGATGCGGGCTATTCGGCCGGCGGTCCATACGAATTGCTCGGCGGCTTCTGGCCCGGCGGCCCGCTCTGCCTCGTTGAATTCGAGGACTATGCAAGATTCGCCGAATATTGGCTTGAAACAGGAACAGGACTGCCCGCGGACCTGTACAAAGACCCGTACGACATCGTCGATTATCACGACCTGCGACTATTCGTCGAGCAGTGGCTTTACTACTGCCCCTACGACTGGCCGCTGAGGTAAGGAAAGCGAGACCTGGCTGCGGTGATAGTCGATAAACACACTCACTTAACCTTATCCGGGTCCCAGATTGTGGCGACTATGTGCTGCTCGGGTCGTTCGTTGGTTGTGTAGTAGTAAATGGTCACAATCTTGCCGTCCGGCCTTTGCACTGAGCGGGTATAGCCCATGTCCCACGTCCGCCCGTCGTCTCGCAAATGGATTTCCGGCCCCCACGTCTTGCCATTGTCAGCGCTGATTCTTGCACGAATCCCGCAAGGCTCGCCGCGGTAGCCGTAGGTTACGCAAACTCGCCCATCCCTTAGTCTGACCATGCTCGGCGGATTGCCATTGCGTCTGCCGGTATCAGTGTCCGCAACCTTGCTGAGGAACTCCCATGATTGGCCGTTGTCCTTTGACTGATATACATCGATCCAGTTCTTGGTGGTATCAGGAGCATCGGAACGCTTGATATCGTGCCTTCTGCGCATGGCCGAAACCAGTTCTTTCTCCGAAATGCGGACCGTTGAGGGCATGACGGAACGCACGGTTATAGGCTCGCCCGTCATCCATGACAGAAACTTAAAAGTCTTGCCCCCATCTGTCGTCCGCGCGCAAAATGCCCGGTCCTGAATCCCGGCCTCCACCTTGCTTTCTTTGGCAGAAAGGAACAGCAGGCAATCGTTCCGCCCATTGACTATGTAATCGGTTCGCGAAGTCAGTCTGTCGGTCCCGAAGTCCGGGAATTTGTATGGTCCTTTCCAGGTTTTGCCGCGATCATACGAAATAAAGAACTTGCCGTCAGTGACCCGCATGGCAAAATCGGGACTGGCGAAATCGATGTTGCCCGGACTCGGCATCTCTTCGAGACCCTCGTCGCCTACGAAGTTTTCCGGGTCTTCAACCGTCCACGTCTGGCCGCCGTCGAGACTTCTGCCGAGAACGTTGCTGTGGGGCCTGTCATTATCGATGGAGTGCCCCCTCTCGTTAGCCTTGTAGTAACCCTGCGAAAACCCGACCAGAATCTCATTACCCCATATCCAGACGCCGTTATTGGCCGGCCATCCGGCAAACCGCCCCGGCTCCCCGTACACAATAACGTGTTTAATGCCAACCACTCCGGCAGCTTCCGGGGCAACTTCACCCGCACGGCCTGGCTTTTTGACCGCAAGTACGGGGCTTTTGGTCGTGTCGGGAAGCTTCGCAGGGTCATGACTTAGAGCCTCGCTTGGTACTATGATGCGACCCTGCCCCGGCCACTCCCAATAAAGATGCAATTGTGCCTCGCCATGAGCAGACGTGAATTCGAGAATAACCGGCGTCTTCTTTGCCTTTTCCATGACAGTCTTACCCGTACGGGGGCCGCTTGGGTCCAGACCGTCGATAACCACAGTATCACCGATTATCAGCCGCAGGCCGTCGGTCGCCCTGGCAGTAAACCTGACCTCGCCGGTGAAAGGACCATCAATGAATCCAGCCCACCGCCCCGACCAGTCGTTGCCGCGGTCGCTGCCCCAATCATTATCAACGCTGTCGAGGACATCTATTTCTGTTTCGTCCTCGGGCCGGGTGAAATCCTCACCCTGGAAAAACGTCCCTGCCAGACCCGGCTTAAGCTTGCCTTCCTGCTTAGCCTCAGCACCAGCAAGAACAGCAAAACAAACAACAAATGACACGGTCATCAAAATAACTCTGGCTTTCATGGTCATTGCTCCTTTCTAATTGTATGAATAATAAATCTCGCAACTATACGATAATCAAATATGCTACTGTTTCGTTAACGAACCCACAATAGCAAGGGCCTCAGACATCGCGTTTTTCTTAAGGATTTCTTCAAGCAGAGAACCAATTCAAGATGCACCCCTTTTGATGACTCGTTAGGAAGTATTATTGACTTTATGTAAACCCTTTTGTCACAAGGAGATGCGCCATATTCTTGTCGGGCTGCTGCGCGCGGGCAAGCCCATCTTCTGCCCGATGACCCGGTACCTGCCAAACCAACAAGCAAAGTTCACACCCCCCCTACACCGCCTGCAGCAAAGCCCAACGTCCACCGCAGCAGCGGCGTTGGCCGGACCGATTAAAACTTCTCGCGGACCAATGGCTTTGTTACTGCCCCCTCTAACCGGCCGCTGAGACGAGAACGCGAACTGCCTCGCTTCAAGTGGCTCATTAAAGCCGCCATGTTCTTGCTGACTGCCTTTGGCGGCAGGATGCCAGGCAAAAGACAAAAACAAACTGCTTGCTCCAAAGTTAAAAAACCGCTATAATATTGTATATGTTATGTCCATAGATTTCGGGTAAGGAAGGTGTTTGCACACGAAAGACTGAAGCTGTTTCTCCTGCTCGCGTTTGTATGCGCAACCTCCCGCGTGTCTTCGGCGGACATAACACCGGACACCCTTTTGCACTTTGGTTTCGACGGCGTGATAGGCGCCCCCCTCCCAGCCTCTCTCATCGACGCCACTGGAAACTATAACGCCACCTACGTCCAGGGCGCCGACCCAGATTCCACTATCACCTATGCTTCGGCCGCTCCTTCCTCGGGTACAGCCTCGGCCTGTTTCTTTAATGACAACTGGTTAAACAACCAGGGTGACCTTTTGCTAATCCCCGATGCCGGCGTGAATAATCTTGCCGGCCTCGACTTCGGCCCCCTGAGCGAATTCACGGTCGAAGCATTTATCTACCCCGCCTCCGGCCCCGGCTCGACCCAAACCCGCAGGATTTTCTCAAAGGAGATTTACTGCTATATGTATCTCGACAGCGCCCAGACCCTCCACGCCATTCGCAAGTGGGGCGGCGGCGACTGGGACGTGAAATACACACATCTGACCGCAAGCAGTATACAACTGGACGAGTGGACCCGCATCAAGATGACTTGGAATGCCGAGGCCACCGGTGACAAATTGAGCCTGCACATAAATGATATATTGGCTGACAGCGCCCCCGGCACTTCGATCTCTACGGTTGATTCCACAGCGGGATTCACCATCGGCGGCTACCAGCGCGCCGATACCTCAAGAGCCCAGTTCTTTCTCGGCAGGATAGACGAGCTCCACATCGCAGGCTCGCTCCGTGACCCCGGCGAATTTCTCACCGACCCTCATCGCCCTGTGGTTGTCGACGGCAGGCCCTACCCGGCCGTAAATATTCGAGTCGATGACAACGCAGTTATCACCGGCGAAATCGTCCGGCTGGATGCAAATACTTGCGGTCCCATTAACGATTCTTTCACCCCGCTAACCGTACTGGACCTGCCCCCTCTCGATGTAACTGCAGGTCAGTTGGAAAAACTTGTTCCCGGCGGAATCCCGCCCGGCCCGGGCAGGTACGAATTTCGTCTCACACGAACGGGCGCCACACCTGCTGATTATCACCGGGTCATGCCGTTCACTGTGATTGAAACCGCCGACGCCGCCAGAGGCACACCCGGCGATGACAAGGGCATGGTCTATCGAAACAAAAAGCCCTGGCTGCCTATGATTGTCTACGTCAACAGCAGGACAGGCACCGCCCCTGACCCGCTCTTGAGAGACAGATTTCTCTCTTACCTGGAGGGTACACCCTTCTGTATGATGGATTACTGCGTTCCGAGGGGAGGTTACGCTTACGTCGAGGACCTTCTCAACCGATGTTCGCAGCGCTCAATACCTGTCGCCTTCCATACCGGCTCTTTGTATTACTACTCAGATAGCGATGGCTTCCCCGCGGACGAATGGTATCCGGGTCAGCAGCCTCTTGAGGTCGTTGCAGAGCTGACCGCGAGATTCCGCGACCACCCGGCCGTTGCGTTTTATTACATCAACGACGAGCTGCCGGACTCGCGGCACGACGAACTCAGGGCCATGCAGACCGCCCTGCTCCGGCACGACCCGTTCCATCCGACTCTCACTCAGCATTATGATTTCGACCGCATGTCCACACAGGCCGATTGCTATGATATCTACGTGCACCAATTCTACACCGGTGGAGAGGTCCAGATTCGTCAGCTCTTCCCCAAGATGGCTTATGTCGGCGCCAACATGCCCGACCCTATCCCCTTTTGGGGCAATATGTTCCTGCATGACAGCAAACTCCGAACCATTTGCTATGGCTGCATTGCCAATGGCGCCAAGGGCCTCATGTTCTATTCGTTCAACAAGATGTGGGATATGTACGACCCTGCGACGTTCAATGATAAATGGAATGCTATCGTAGGCATGGCCGAAGAAATCCGTTCTCGCCAGCACATCCTGCTTCAGCCGCTTCACCCCTTCCAGTGTACTATTAACGTGGATGAAGTGGCGACACGGACCGTCACGGGAAATTACGGCACCTGGCTGCTGATTGCCAACGCCTATTGGCAGACAAGAAGCGCCACCGTTACCGTCCCGTCCGGCACGGTTTCAGCAATTGGCACAGACGGCACCAATTACCCTGTAAGCGCCAATCAGTTCAATCTCACCTTAGCCCCTGAGGGTGTATGGCTGATAAGATTGTTCAACGAAAACGAAAATCCCGCCGGCGTGGAATTGCGCGGTAACAGCAATTTATCCGTGGTCTTGGCGGCAAGCGATATCCTCGCTCCCTCTTCTGACTGGCGCTGGACAGGTACAGGCACGACCCCCGAAGCCGTGACCAGCTATCCTGAACCAAACGTCATGAGGGTCGACGCCGGCCCATCTCAGCGGGCTCGCTGGGTAAATGACGCCAATGATGGCTTCGGCGGGGTCGATGAGAGCCTCGGCTTTACCGCCGAAATCGCGATGCGAGTCTTCAACACCACATCGGCCAGCCGCGGCGTTGATTTTGAATTGTACATCGGTGACGGCTCTCTGCCCGGCAAACGCTACTTTATCACCGTCACCACGACCGCCATCCACTGGTACGAAGGTGGAGCTTTCAAAATTATTGCAGCGGGCCTTGACAACTTCTCCCAAATGCACACTTACCGCATTGCCGTCCGCAACGACGGCATCGCCCAGATATATCGTGACCACGATTTGCTTGCCGTACGAATTGCCGACTTCAGCATCGACCCCCTGCTCACTGTCGCCGGTCCCTACCTGCAATTCGGCGACGGCGCCGCAGGCAGCGAGGCGGATTTCGATGTGAGCTATATCGGCTTCGACCTTTCCGGTGCATTCGACCCGATACCGTGCATCGTCGACTTCCGCCACTTTGCAAGATTCGCCGACCACTGGCTCCAAACCGGCTGCGGCGAGCCGGACTGGTGCGGCGGGGCAGACCTCGACCACCTCAACGACGTAGGCTGGACCGATTTGAAACTCTTCGCCGACCAATGGCTCTGCTACTGCCCCCTCGCCTGGCAACTCAAATAGCACCCGCCGGAATCACACGCCATTGAAAATGACAACATTCTTTGCAAATTTCTTAAGTCTTTGCTTTTACTAATCTTACGGATTTAGGGTTTTCGCAGTTTTACGTGCTATTTAGCGTTTGGTCAACTTCCGTGTAAACTGAAGCTATAAGACCCGGAACCGGTCTCGAATGTCACATAGTCGTCGGTTTCGGCGGCGCCTGTAATACCGGAAACGGCCGCAATGAATCTGCCGTTCTTGTAAATGGTTTTGCCGCTTTCGGTAACCACAATATTTTTCAGTCCAATTTTGGGAACGCTAACCTGAGCATCGCTGTTTACGGGTATTGTCACTTTCAGGGTGATAGCATTATCTTTCTTCAGCCATTCCGATGTGACCCAGCCTCGGATGGTCCTGATCGAAGCTTTGGCATAAGTCAGATCGCCGAGCACGTGGGGCTTGATGTGAATTTCTTCAAAACCCGGTTTCACATCATCAGGTCCGTAATATTCCGGCCCATTGATGCCGGCGAGGTTATTGTAGAAGAATTCGTCGATCGTAGCCCACATAATCATGCTTTCCTGGCCATTGCCCAATCCCCACGCTTCCCAAATCGTGGTCGCTCCTTTCTCCACCATATATCCCCAGCCGGGATACGTGGTTTGCGTGGCTACCTTGTACATGCTTTCTCCGTATCCCCGTTGAGTGAGAGTATCGATCATGCAGGTGGTGCCGCTGTTGCCCGTGTGAAGATGCCCGCCGTGTTTCTCGTTAATGTCCCGTATCACGTTCTTCAGCACAGCTTCTTCGTTCACCCTCGGCACAATACCCATTGCCAGCGGCAGAAGGTTCGCCGTCTGCGAGCCCGTCGCATACTGGCTGCTCCGCTTATCCAGCCATTCCTTGTTGAAAGCTTCTCTGATATTCTCCGCCAGCAGGGAATACCGCCTGGCATCAGCCTGTTTGCCCAGCCGTTCCGCTATTCGCGCCAGGACCGCCACGCCGCGATAGTAATAGGCCGTCCATACCAGAGGACGCGGTGTCTCCCTGGAGACAAACTGTTCTCTGCCCGGCTCCGGCCCCGGAAGCATGTGGTCGCCGTAAGCACCCTTGGTTACAATGTGCTCGGGCGCCGTGGAACTGAGATAAGCAATCCATTTCTTCAAACTCGGATAGTGCTCGGCCAGTATGCGGTCATCGCCGTAATACTGATGCAAATACCAGACAAGGATGGGGTAGTTGCCGCCCCATGCTGCGTCAATCCTCTCCTTTTCGGCGGCAGACGAGCCGTGGACCTTCTCCTGTTTTGGACGATCCTTGATTCGGTAATTCGGAGCTATGACTGGCACCGCCCCGTTATCGAACTGGGCATCTTGAATGTCGGTCAGCCATTTCGTCCAGAACCCAGGCATGAATTTCCTCGGATAAAGCGTTCCCGTGACCGTCGCCGGGTCGGTCCATGCCCAATGCTCGCGGTAAAGACAGTCCAGCGGGATACCGAACAGTTCGTTACTGAGCGTCCACACCACATTCCGGTGAATCTGGTTTAACAGCGGGTTCGAGCATTCGAAGTCACCCGACATATCCACCGCTGAGCGGACCACCCTGCCTTCGACGCTCTCCAGGCTCGGCTCGCCGGGATAACCCTCCAATTGAACATACCGTACCGGATGGTAGGTGAAACGCGGCTCGTAGACCTCCCCTTCAGGGTCGCCTCTCAATATATAGCAATCCGTACCCTCCACACTTGTAAGCCGCCTCTTGTCGTCCCAACCGCCGTCTTCAACCATCCGCGGCGAATACTTGATAGTCAGCTTTGTCCCTGCCTCACCCCTCACTTTCACCCGAACCCAGCCGCCGAACAATTGTCCCATATCGTAAACGTATATCCCGGGCTCGGGGTTGGATAACCGCACAGGCTTCATTGTCTTGACCACCTTGATTGCCGGCATCACCTGTGACACCATCTTGCCCCCAGGGCTACTCTTGATCAAGGCCTGGCTCCAGTTCGAATCGTCATAACCAGCCTTCGCCCAACCCGGCTTTTCCGCCCGGGCGTCATACACCTCCCCCATCCAAAAATCATTATGCGTAATTGGACCTGGCATCGTTTTCCACGACTCATCGCTGACAATGCTCATCTTGGTGCCGTCGATAAATTCCAGGTTCATTTGCAAAAGCATCCTCGGTGAGTCACCGTACACCGGGTACTCCGGCTCGCAGTACCACCCGTTGCCCAGCATAACGCCGACCGCGTTGCCTCCCTGACCCAACAGACCCGTCACGTCGTGCGTGACATACAGGGTGTGCTTGTGATACTCGCTGGTCGCGGGGTCCAGCACATGATCGCCCACTTTCTTGCCGTTGATATACAGCTCGCTCCAGCCGAGCCCCGAAACATACACTCGGGCTTGTTTGACCTTTTTCGTAATCTCAAAATCCCTGCGCAATAGCGGAGATGAGATACCTTTCTCAGCCCCGATCCACTTACCCTGCCAGTCGCTTTCCCTCACCAGACCCATTTCGAAGCTTGCAGCATCACTGTATTGCCCGGCTTTACCGTCTTTACCCCAACATCGCACCTTCCACCAGCACATTTCACCGCTTTTTAGTGCCCTGCCCCCGTACTCAACATTGACCGACCGTTCGGAAACGACCTTGCCACTGTCCCACTTGTCAGCTTTATTTCTTTGCAGCTTTTCTACACTGCTTGCGACGAGGATGTGATAAGCAGTCTGCTTCTGCCCTCGCTGACTCGATTCGAGAGTCCAACTGAATCTTGGCTTCTCCGTATCAACACCCAGAGGGTTCACAGCATATTCACATCGCAACTCCTTCACGGTAATGTCGCTATGTCCCATAAGGCTGCAACTGCTGCAAAACAACAATGTGTACGCACATAGCATGGTAACTACATGTGTCATCCTTATTAGTCTCCGTATTTTGAGTTTTGACTAACGATGTCGTCCGGAACAAAAACCTTTAGCTTGAGTATACGTACTAAGTCCGTCCAGTCAACGTACCTGCATAGGCAATCTTTGTCAAAAGCTTGCTCTGGGGCAAAGGAGAAGGCATTTTGGTAAAGCAAGCAGTCGGTCTTATTGCGGCTACGGGCCTACACTTTACCTTTGGCGGCTTTCGGATCGGCCCTACGAGTGTATGAAAATCAGTGCGCGCGCACGAAACTTACTCGTCCGGCGTTTCTCCGCCTCGCCTAACTGGGGGTTCTTTGGCGTAGTTGGTCGGTTTGTTTAGAAACACCCCGTACGTATCTCGTAGCCATCTTGAGATCAGCATGACCATGAAGGCGTTGAACAGCAAATGGATCTCCTGACCTAGCGGCAAAATGGAAGTGAACAGGTCATTGAATCCATCGCACCACTGATTCTTTCAGCCCCGCTTCCCAGCCGCCACGCCGACAAACGCGGATTACTTCACCTCACAGCGCCGCCGGCTTGCAGAGGCTCTTGTCGCTGGCCCCCACACGCCCGCATACCTTGCAAAGATACTTGCCGTTCTTCACAAGCGCTTTGTACTCTTTAGGATTGCTGAGCTGAAACCCCAGGTTGTTCAGATAGCACAAGTGCTTTCCGTGACCCGAATGAGGCATAACTGCTTTAGCCATAATTCTGACCCCCAAAACTTGACGTTCATTTACCCCTTACAAATGTCCTCTCAAACTAACCCCGCCGCTGCATTAAGTCAACTTTTTTTTTCGCACGAATCCCGGCAATATGTTATACTCGCCTGCCAAAGGTAGACTTGGCTTCCAACACCGTGACTGATTTTGGAGAAAGAACAAGATGGATTACAGAAGAATCATCCCGTGCCTTGATGTAAAAGACGGCCGACTTGTAAAAGGTATCAACTTCGTTCAGCTAAAAGACGTGGGCGACCCCGCCGAAAACGCCGCGGCCTACAGCAAAGCCGGCGCCGACGAACTTGTCTTCCTCGACATCACGGCCACCCTTGAGAACAGAAAAACCCTCCTCGACGCCGTCAAAAGAACCGTCGAGCAATGCACCGTCCCCCTGACTGTCGGCGGGGGTATCAACAGTTGCCAGCGTATCCAGGAGCTGCTCGATTTGGGCGTATCCAAGGTATCCATCAATACCGCCGCCGTCCGCAACCCCGACCTCGTCAAAGAAGCGGCCGATAATTTCGGCGCCGAAAAAATCACCGTCGCCATAGATACCCGCACCAATTCGCAATTGCCCTCCGGATTTGAAGTCATGGTCGCCGGCGGAACGAAAGGCACCGGAATTGACGCCGTCGAGTGGGCAAAAAAGGCCGCAGACCTCGGCGCAGGTGCAATCCTGCCGACAAGCATGGATGCCGACGGCACACTGGCCGGTTACGATATCCCAATGACCAGGGCCATAGCCGACGCCGTAAATCTGCCCGTCATTGCCTCCGGCGGCGCCGGAACCCTCGAACACTTATACCAGGCTATCGTTGACGGCCACGCCGATGCCGTACTCGTCGCCTCTATCGCCCATTTCGGCAAATATTCCATAAGGCGGATGAAGCAATACCTGGCCCAGCGCAATGTACCGGTAAACCTTTGACTTATCACCCTGCGACTGCTAACGCCGCCTGCCGGCGAATCAGCAGCCTTACAAAAGTCGCTTCCTGAATTGGCCGATAGAATCCTATCGACCGGGGCCGTTGTTTCCCCCGCGTCCGGATAGAGGTGGCGATGCTTACAAAATCCAAAAAAGACAAACTGCCTTTGAAAATCGAACCCTTTAACGTCCGCTGGTATCCCAGCAGCAGAAGTTGTGCAAAGCGGGGTGCCCGAAGGCCTACACCGCAGCAGGTTCCGCCCTTGATGGTCCGAAAGCCAGATTGGCGCCGGTGAATCCTCGCTCCGCTCAAACACAATAGCCAACAAAAGAATCCTTCCTCTCACGCCCCGCGGCGCAGGCCCACCACCTGCTCGAAAAACAACCGGGGCCTATGCTTTTAATCAGCATAGGCCCCGAAATTGCTGCAAACTCAATGGCTGCAACTACGCTCTCAACTATGCATCAGCGCCGATTACGGCCAGGATACCTCATCAAACCAGTC
>Ga0307377_10000555_pt1 | contig 49079 bp, 37 predicted proteins | sample TR3MG_FD_202535 | JGI IMG/M metagenome (GOLD analysis project Ga0307377, IMG submission 202535) | Soil microbial communities from Risofladan, Vaasa, Finland - TR-3 | ecosystem: Environmental > Terrestrial > Soil > Coastal area > Acid sulfate soil | place: Finland: Risofladan, Vaasa | collected...
TTCTCGGCTGCTAACCGGAACGACGATTAGCGCAAGATCGCCCAGGCGCGTTTGATTGGAGTCGTCGGCACCTGCTCGCTCGTCACGGCGGGGCGAAGTTGCTGGCTTCTGAGGGGAATGCAGGCAAGGATGGGGCACACAGTTCCTCTTCAGAAATTTGATCATCGCTTTTCTGTTGCCCCAATCGGCTACTCTGAAAATACGTGATGCCTGATTGGATAGTCTCGGAATGCTGCGCGGCTCGATGCAAAGGGTTCCGATGAAGGGGCATGTCTCGGACCTGACCGCGATTTTTTTCGCGGTCTTTGGCTTTACCTGCTGGGTGCTGGGCGATAGCTGCGTGAAGTGGGTTGGGCAATACGGTCTGCCACCGCAGGAGATTGTTGCGTTCATGGGTTTCTTCATGGCGCTGACTCTGGCGGTGCAGGCCGCTGTGCGGCGCAGCGTTGGGAATCTGCGTCCGCACTCAGCGCTGCGGCAGGTGCTGCGCGCGATGCTGGACATGACAAACAATGTCTGCGTGGTGATTGCGCTACGGCATCTTTCGCTGACGATGTTCTACATTCTTGTGTTCACGTCGCCGCTGGTGATCTCGCTGCTTTCGGCGGGCTTTCTTGGCGAACGCATTTCGGGGAAGAAGGCGGCCGCGCTGCTGGTTGGATTTTGCGGCGTGGTGGTTGCGGTGGCTCCGTGGAGCCATGCGAATCATGTGGATCTGATTGGCGTGGTGAGTTGCTTTGTGTGCGTGAGCTGCTTTTCGGTAAATATGGTTTGGTCGCGCGTGCTGACGCGAACGGAGACGCCAGAGAGTCTAGCCTTCTGCTCTGGCGTGGTGACAGCGGTGGCCGGTTTGGCGCTTACTGGAATGCACCCGCAGCCGCTGACGCCGACGCTGTGGGTGGCGATGGGGATGATGGGCGCCTTCTGCGCAGCGGGCACACTGAGCTTCTACGTGGCCGTGAAGCACACGTCGGCCGGGAACGTTTCTCAGTATCACTACACGCAGTTGCTGACCGGCTCGTTGATCTCGTATCTGGTGTGGCATGACAAACCGGGCCTTCCGCTGCTGGTTGGTGGAGCGCTGATTATTGGCTCGGGGCTGGTGATTGCGCTGGGAGCGCGCAACGCGCAGCCGGTGCTGCTGCCCGACATCGCGATCCGATAAACCAGCCTGGCCCGCTTGGCGTGGTTCGCTGCAGCGTTCCGGCCCTGGGCTAACACTCGCTAAGCCCTCCTCTCGAAAGCTGCGTTGAATTCCGCGAACTGGGCATCGCCCTGGTTCGGCCAGCTATTATTTCGGGGTTGGAAATGAACGGGGTAAAGCCCGATTGAAATTTGCGTGCGGAGGAGAAGGATGAGCAGGTCAGAGTTGGACTCGCAGTTTGGAAAGATGAATCGGCGGAAGTTGTTGGGCGGAGGGGCTGCTTTGATTGGCGGCGTACTGGCTGAAGCCGCGTTGCCAACGGCGAAAGCCTTTGGGCAGGAGAAGAGCGCGCATGAGGGTTCGAAGGCTGCAATGGGCGCGCGGTCTGCGGTGGCTCCGAATATGGACCCACCGGTGGTGGAAGTGACGGGCGGAAAAATTCGCGGATTTCGGGATGGAAAGACGACGGTGTTTTTGGGGATTCCTTACGCCGAGGCGGAGCGGTTTGAGCTGCCGAAGCCGGTTGCGGCGTGGGAGGGCGTGAAGAGCGCGCAGGCCTGGGGGCCGGTGTGCCCGATTGTGAACATGACGAAGACGGGGCCGGATGAGTTTGTGTTTCCGCATCGGTATTGGGTGGAGAACGAACACTGCCAGGTTTTGAATGTGTGGACGCAGAGCCTTTCTGGCGGGGCGAAGAAGCCGGTGATGGTGTGGATGCATGGGGGCGGATTTACAAACGGCTCGTCGATGGAAGGGTATGCCTATGACGGGAAGAACCTGAGCGAGTTTGGCGATGTGGTGGTGGTGAGCATGAATCACCGGCTGAACATTATCGGGACGCTTGATCTTTCGGCGTACGGGCCGGAATACGCGCAGTCGCGCTACACGGGGACTGCGGATCTTCTAGCTTCGCTTGAGTGGGTGCGGGACAACATTGAGAAGTTTGGCGGCGATCCTGGGAACGTGACGCTGTTTGGGCAGTCGGGTGGGGGAAGCAAGGCTGCGCGGATGATGCATACGCCGACGGCAAAGGGGCTGTTTCACAAGGTCGTGTGCGAGAGCGGCGGTTTTGAATCGCTTGCGGGCCAGGACCCGGCGAAGAACGTTGAGACTGCACAGAGGATTGCGGCGGTGACGCTGGAGAATCTGAAGCTGACGGGCGATGAGATCGACAAGCTGAAGGTTGTTCCTTTTCCTGAGTTGATTGCGGCGGGGGACGCTGCGCTCAAGACGGTGGCGAAGGAGACAGGCGCGGTGCGGGCGATGTGGAATGTTTATGCGGACGACAAGTACATTACGCGCGACTTTTGCGACTGGTCGAGCGGGATTCCGTTGATGCTTGGCAACGTGTTCAGCGAGATGCGGGGGAACCTGGCATCGGGCGAGGACAAGAACGCGTGGAGCACGGAAGAAGTGGAGAGACGGCTGACGGACGCTTACGGAGACAAGAAAGATGCGGTTGTGGCTGCGTTCAAGGAGGTGTTTCCGCACAAGAAGGTGCAGGACGTACTTTTCTTCGCGGTTCCGACACCCGATGCCCTGGTGGCGAAGCGCGAGGCTGGAACGGCGAAGGTTTACAACTATCTGTTCACGTATGAGTACCCGGTGAACGGAGGCACGACGGCGTTCCATTGCTCGGAGCTTGCGTTTGTGTTTCATAACCTGCATGAGCCGCAGGTGCGGGTTGGCACGGGCGATGCCGCCGCGGGATATGCGCTGCAGGATAAGGTGTCGCGGGCGTGGATCAACTTTGCACGGACGGGGAATCCCTCGCAGGCGGGCCTGGAGTGGAAGCCGTACGCGAAGGGAGACCAGGAGTCGATGGTATTTGACACGACGAGTGGATGCCGGAATCTGCACTACGAAAGATTTCAATCGCTTCTGCCCAAGCAGGTGGGGTTTGGCATCTTCAGGAGGGCGTAGCAGAACGGCGGCAGGCCGGATTTGTGAGTGCGTGGATGTTGAGAAACCATGCTTTTGCAGGCACGCTAAAACGCCAGCTTGCGGTGCGTGCCAGCTGCCTGTGATTGCACCGGCTCGGTTTGTGGTGCGAAGCCACCGGGGCTACACTGATGCCGTGCGTTTTGCGAGGTTTCTATTGACGATCAAGAGGGCGATCATTATCGGCGTTCTCTGCCAGCTCACAGTTTCCGCTTTCGCCGCAAGCCGCGTGACTGTCGATCAGCTGAACCGCCTGGTTACTTCCAGTCGCGGAAAACGAGACGCCAAAATTGCGTCGCGCCTATCCGGGCTTGAACTGAGAGAGCGGTTGAGCGCCGCGAAACTCGCGGCTCTGGAAGCGGCGCTCCCCGGGCCGGCGTCCCGCCGAGCGCTCGTGTTGATCGCAGATCAAGCGACGTTTCTCAATCCGCCTCCGGCAGAAATTCCTAATGATCCGGCGCCCAGTTTCGAGCAGCAACGCGAGATCGTGGCGAAGGCCGTTGCCTATGTCGGCGCGACTCTTAGCAGGCTCCCGAATTTCTTTGCGCTTCGCGATACGATCCACTTTGAAGACACGCCACCGGGCTTACAGATCGGCTCAACGAGCGGCAATATGGTCCCATACCAGCCGCTGCATCCAGTCAGCCGGACCAGTGTGACGGTGCTTTACCGTGACGGCCAGGAAGTTGTGGAGGCAGCAGGAAAAGAACAAGCCGCCGCAGCGGTGGAAAGTGTCGGGCTGGCGACGTTTGGCGAATTTGGCCCTATCCTCGCCACCGTCCTAAGCGACCTGCCGCGAGGCAAGATGGAGTGGAGTCACTGGGAGCAAGGCGCTTCCAAGCCGGTAGCGGTGTTTAGTTTCACGGTGCCCAGGGCCGCGTCGCATTACCAGGTCCGGTTCTGCTGCGGAGACGCTCGTGCTTTTAAGCAGTATTCCGGTTATCACGGCGAAATTGCGATTAACCCGGTAGATGGAACCGTTCTGCGCCTGACCGTCATCGCCGATCTTGGCAAAGACGATCCCATCCGCATGGCGGAGCTCATGGTGGAGTACGGCCCAGTTGAGTTGGGGGGGCAAACGTACTTCTGCCCGGTCAGAAGCGTCTCCGTCTCTATCGCCCCGGAGCTTTCGAACGACAAGAACGCCAGACGTTTTGGTTCGATGAATGGGAATCCAATGGTTGTTCCACGAGACATCCTGGCGGATTTCCCGCTGCAAACCATGCTGAACGAAGTTGTCTTCGATCACTATCACCTCTTTCACTCTGAGGCGCGCATCCTGTTGGGAGAGAACTCAGCGTCTGCATCGGCCCCAGCGACAGTCGCAAATTCTCCAGCCGCGCCCGTCGAATCACCCACCTCAATTCCAGCAGTGAAGCCGGTACCAGCCAGCGAAAATCCTGCGCCGGTTGCATCCGCCGCGGGCGTTGTCGCCACAGCAAAGGAGACGGCTTCCGTGGTATCGAACAGCGGCGTCCCTCCTGCCATTGCAGCGCCGCCTGCTGCGCCCTCGATACCGGAGATCAGCTTTGTCTCGCCTTCAGATCTCACACAGACACCGGCTTCCCTTGCCTCCGAACCCACCGCGCCGGGATTTTCTTTGCGCGTAAGTACCCGCCTTGTTGACGTCGGCGTGACGGCGTACGACAAGAAGGGCCGGCCCATTGCAGACCTCACGCGCGACGATATTTCGGTTTCCGACAATGGCAAAAAACAGGTCATCCGCTCATTCAGCCGCGCATGCGCCGAATCGGCAGAGCCGGTGACTTCCACAACCGCAGGTCAGACCGATCTATACTCCAATCGCCTCACCACAATGGGCAGCGAAAAGCTTGCAGGTTCTTGCTCCCCGGAGAGTTCGACTGTTGTCCTGCTCGACGCAACCAGCCTGGGCATTGCCCATTTCACACGCGTCCGCGAGCAGATCCTCAAGTTCCTAGACCGACTTCCCGCTTCCACGTCGGTCGGCATCTACGTGCGGACCGGGGACGGATTTCGCGTTCTGGGCGAAGGAACCGCCAATCATGCCGAGTTGAGTTCTGCGCTCCGAGGATGGATGCCGGACGACCAGGAACTTGCACCCGCGCGGAAGGAGGCAAAGCGCAATCTGCAACTGGCTGAGGCAGCACAAACCGCCGGCGACATGAATTACATGAACGGAGCCATAGGCGGAAGCGCCAGCGGAACGCAGAACGTCTCGTCTGTCTGGGAGATTCCTGGCGGAGGTTCAAGTGAGCAAGTCGATCCCAGCCTGATGAAGGAAGACAGTGACAGGACTCGCCGGTTACTTATCGTATTAAGTGCGGTCGCGGCGCATATGAGCGCCATTCCCGGGCACAAGAACCTTGTATGGCTTGCCGGCGACAACGTGCTGGCGGATTGGACGGAACAGACGGCCGGAAGCAGCAACGGCCCCTATAGTCTTGCCAGCGCAGCGATGAGCACTCAGGAAGCGCTGAACGACGCTCGTGTCAGCCTGTATCCGTTGGATGCTTCTCAGATTGAGACTGCGGCAATTGACGCGAGCCCGCAGGATGACGGCGTTCATTTTTCTCCACCAGTCCAGGACAAGATTCCAAACAGTTCGATGGACGATGCGTCCAGTCTCTCGGGCGAAGGCGCGAGCGCAGGATTGCGGCAGAATCTCCATTCCGTTCATGGCGCATTCCAGCGGATGGCCGAGGCCACCGGAGGGCGAACGTTCGCCAAGTCAGAGAGTGTTGTCGCCGGTCTGATCAGCGTGGTTGAGGACGGCCAGGCTACTTACCTTCTAAGTTTCACTCCCAGCGGTCCGCCGGATGGTAAGTATCACCGGCTGACGGTCGCTGTGCCAACACGGCGTGGAATCAAATTACTTTATCGCGCCGGCTATCTCTATGGCAAAGAACCAACCACGCTGAAGGATCGATTCCGTGAGGCGATTTGGCAACCCCTTGACACAACCGAAATCGGTCTCAAGGTTCAACGGGAGTCTGCTTCGGCTGGTTCCGCTGTGACACTCAACATTGCCGCCAGCGACATCGGCCTTGTGCAGAAAGGCAGTCGATGGACTGGCAAGCTCGATATCTTTCTGGTGCAGCGCGATCAGGCGGGAAGGCGCGCCGAAGTGAAGGAGACAACGCTGGCTCTCGATTTGAAACCCGCCACTTACGAAAAGGTCCTGCATGATGGGATTCCGTTTGACCAGTACTTCAACAGCAAACAGGACTCCGGAATTGTGCGCATCATTGTGGTCGATGAAAACTCCGGTCGCATCGGATCGATTACTCTGCCGGCTGCAACCGGAAGCGTGAATCGATAGCACCTGTCTCCACCTTTGGGTGGCTACAAAGAGCGGCATCGTGCATTGGTGAGAAGAGAAGGCGCAACCCAGAGGTGGACTGGGTAGAGGCCTGACAACCGCCAATTTTAGTCGCGGGCGATTGACAATCAATTCGGCAGTTCCTATTTCAAAAGCATTCTCGCGCGGCTTTATGCGGTTGTTTGCGGATTTTGTGCGGGCTTTGCGGTGCGGAGGGTGAAGATGATTGCGGCGGCGATTAAGAGGGAGATGGACATGGAGAGGAAGCCGGCGCGGGCGTTGCCGGTTACGGCCTGGAGCCAGCCGACGAGCCAGCTGCCGGCGAATCCGCCGAGTGCGCCGAAGGTGTTGATGAGGGCCATGACTTCTCCGGCGACGGACTTTGGGAGCATTTCGGGGACGATGGCGAAGAAGGGTCCGTAGGGTGCGTACATGGCTCCGCCGGCGACGATGAGGGAGATGTAGGAGAACCAGAAGTTGGTGCCGGAGAAGGTGTAGGAGGAAAACAGCGCGACGCCGGAGAGCAAGAGGAAGGGCCAGACGAAGGCTTTGCGGTTGAGGACGCGGTCAGAGAAATACGCGACCAGGAGCATGAGGACTACGGCGAGAAGAAAGGGCGCGGCACTGAGCAGGCCGATGGTTTCGATGCCGCGGGCTGAGCCGGACTGGATCATCTCCGGAATCCAGAGGACGAGGCCGTAGACGCCGAAGCTCCAGAAGAAATATTGGACGCAGAGGAGAATGACGCTGGGGACGCGGAGTGCGGAGGCGAGGTTGCGGTGGGGAGGGAGCGCGGTTTGCTCGCGCTCGAGTTCGGCTTCGAGATGTGCGCTGGCGGCCTGGCTGAGCCATGTGGCCTGGTGAGGGCGGTCGCGTGCGATGACGATCCATACGAAGGCCCACAGGACGGAGGGGATGCCTTCGAGGATGAAGGTCCATTGCCAGCCAACGGCGTGGATGAGGAAGCCGGTGACGGCGGCCATCCACATGACGGTGACGGGATTGCCGAGAATGAGGATGGCGTTGGAGCGGGACCGCTCCTGGCGGGTGAACCAGTTGGTGAGCAGGATGAGCATGGAGGGGAAGATGAGGCTCTCTGCGATGCCGAGGAGCGTGCGGTCGACGACGAGAAGCCAGTAGTCGCGGATGACGCCGGTGAGCCCGGAGAGGACGCCCCAACTGATGAGCGCGAAGAAGATGAGGCGGGTTGCGCTTTTGCGCTGCGCGTAGGCAGCGGCGGGGACCTGGAAGAGAAAATAGCCGAGAAAAAATACGGAGCCGAGAAAGGCTGCGCGGGCTTCTGTGATGTTGAGCGAGCGTGCGAGGCCTGCGGCTGCGCCGAAGCCGAAGTTGGAGCGGCCAAGGTAGGCGAGGCTGTAGGTGAAGAAGACGACGGGCATGAGGAACAGCCAGCGGCGTCGGAGTTGGCGAGGCGGTGTGGGGGATGGGCGGGAGACTAGCGGGAACTCGTCAAGACTCGTCATGGGGCACACAAGCGTTATAGCATCTCTGAGTGTGCGGGCTCCAATGAGCCGGCGGTCACTATACTTGATGGGCAGTTGAAAGGGTCAGATTATTTCAAACATATCGCTCTCTTCGGTGTTGGAATCGGCTGACGCCGGTTTATTGAATGTGGCTACGCATGCGGCGGGCCCGGCGGGGCTGCTGCCGCTGACGGCAGAGATGCTGCTGACGGAGCCCTCGGGAAATTTGTTTGGGCTGACGCAGAACGCGGGAATGGGTTGGGCGCCGAATCGGCTGCTGGACCCGGAGTTTTTGATTTTGAGCACGCATGGCGGGTTGCGCGCGGAAAATGGCGATGCGATTGCGCTGGGGTTTCATACGGGGCACTGGGAGGTCGGCCTGCTGGTGGCCGAGGCTGCGCGGGAGATGAAGGCACTGCGCGCGGTTCCGTTTGCCGGAGCGTGCACGGACCCGTGCGATGGGCGGACGCAGGGGACGGCGGGGATGCTGGACTCGCTGCCATACAGGAATGACGCGGCGATTGTGCTGCGGCGGCTGATGCGCTCTCTGCCGACGGGCAAGGGCGTGATGGGGATTGCGACGTGCGACAAGGGGCTGCCGGCGATGATGATGGCGCTAGCAAGTTCGGGGCGCAAGCCGGCGGTGCTGGTGCCGGGCGGTGTGACGCTGCTGCCTGAATCGGGCGAGGATGCGGGGAAGGTGCAGACGATTGGCGCTCGCTACGCGCAGGAGCAGATCACGCTGGAGTATGCGGCGGAGGTTGGATGCCGTGCGTGCGCTTCTCCGGGCGGAGGGTGCCAGTTTCTGGGGACGGCGGCGACGTCGCAGGTGGTTGGAGAGGCGCTGGGACTGGCGCTTCCGCACACGGCGCTTGCTCCTTCAGGGCAGCCGATCTGGCTGGACGCGGCGAAGCGCTCGAGCAGGGCGCTGCTGCGGCTGCACGAGCTGGGCATTGGGACTGAGGATGTGCTGACGCAGGCTGCGCTGCGGAATGCGATGGTGTTGCATGCGGCGTTTGGGGGGTCGACGAATTTGCTGCTGCATATTCCGGCGATCGCTCATGCGGCAGGGTTGCGGCGGCCGACGGTGGACGATTGGACGGAAGTGAATCGCGAGGTGCCGCGGCTTGTGGATGCTCTGCCGAATGGTCCGCGGGGATTTGCGACGGTGCAGGTGTTTCTGGCGGGCGGGGTGCCGGAGGTGATGCTGGAACTGCGCGCGGCGGGGCTGCTGGATACGACGGTGAAGACGGTGAGTGGCGAGTCGCTGGATGCGTGTCTGGACTGGTGGAAGGACAGCGAGCGGCGGCGGGAGTTGCGGCGAGTTCTTAAAGAGCGCGATGGAATTGATGCGGACGATGTGATCATGTCGCGCGAAAGCGCGCGCGAACATGGGCTGACTTCGACGATTTGTTTTCCGGTGGGGAATCTTGCGCCGGAGGGATCGGTGATCAAGAGCACGGCGATCGATCCGTCGCTGGTGGGGGAGGACGGCGTCTATCGGCATGTGGGTCCGGCCAGGGTTTTTATCACGGAAGAAGCGGCGATCAAGGCGATCAAGAGTGGCGATGTGGCGAGGGGCGATGTGATTGTGCTGATCTGCGGCGGGCCGGCGGGCGCGGGGATGCAGGAGATTTATCAGATTACGGCGGCGCTGAAGCAACTGCCGCATTGCAAGCATGTGGCGGTGCTGACGGATGCGCGGTTCAGCGGGGTTTCGACGGGCGCTTGCCTTGGGCACATTTCGCCGGAGGCGCTTGCGGGCGGGCCGATTGGGAAGGTTCTGGAAGGCGACCAGATCGAGATTGTGATCGATCGTAAGACGCTCGCTGGGACGGTGGACCTGGTGGGCGACGCTGCTGCGAGCTTTGGAGCGGAAGAAGGATCGCGGCAACTGCGCGAGCGAAAACCGCGGGCGGATTTGAAGCCGCATCCGCAGCTGCCGGAAGACACGCGCCTGTGGGCGGCACTGGTTGAGGCCAGCGGTGGCGTGTGGGGCGGGTGCATTTACGACGTGGACAAGATTGTTTCGAAACTGGAGAGGACGAATTGAAACTTTATCGCACTGGCAACGGAAATTTTGTAGAAGAAGGCGGCAGTTACTATCGCATTCCGGAACTTTCCTGGGATGCGATTGTGAACCATGAGGATGTGCATGCGTATCTTCATGCGATTGTGAAGATGGGCGGAGCGGCGCAGGATTTTTCTTCTGCGCAGTTGCTGGCGCCGATTGGCGATCAGGAAGTGTGGGCGGCGGGGGTTACGTATTATCGAAGCCGGAGCGCGCGGATGGAGGAGTCGAAGTCTGCCGGGGGCGGGGACTTTTACGATCGTGTTTACTCGGCGGAACGGCCGGAGCTTTTCTTCAAGTCGACGGCGAGCCGGGTGGCGGGGCCGGGGAGTGCGGTGCGGATTCGCAGCGATTCGAATTGGAATGTGCCGGAGCCGGAGCTGACGCTGGCGATCAACAACCGCGGGCAGATTATCGGCTACACGGTTGGGAACGATATGAGCTCGCGCGATATTGAGGGAGAGAATCCGCTTTATTTGCCGCAGGCCAAGGTGTACGACCGCAGTTGTGCGCTGGGGCCGTGCATTCTGGTTACGCCTGAGCTGCTAGCGGCGACAACGCCGATTCGTCTGGAGATTTTACGCGCTGGGGTTGCTGCTTTTTCTGCCTCCACGACGCTGGCCGAGTTGAAACGCACGCCGGCGAGCCTGGTTGAGTATCTGTTTCGCGACAACAGCTTTCCTTTTGGCGCCTTCCTGATGACGGGTACGGGCATCGTTCCACCGGATTCGTTCACGCTCAAGCGCGGGGATGTAATTCGTATCACGATTGACCCGATTGGCACGCTCGAAAACGATGTGATGCAGGGAAGCTGAAAGAGGGAACTGTTGGAAGCTCAGGAGATCCAGAGGACGCATGTGCCGCGACGCCGGTGGGGCATTGCATGGCTGCTCGGCATTGGGGTTCTGGTCAACTATTTTGATCGGGTGAATCTTTCTGTGTCGCACGATGCGCTGATTGCGACCTTCGGAATTTCGAATATAGCTTTCGGCTATCTTTCGAGCGCCTACAACTGGACCTACGCGGCGTTCCAGTTGCCGGTGGGCGTGGTTCTGGACAAGTTTGGCGTGAAGCGCGTGGGACGGGTTGGGATTTTCCTGTGGAGCATTGCTTCGTTTGCGGCGGCAGTGAGCCCCACTCTGGGTGGGCTGTTTGGGGCAAGGTTGTTGCTGGGCGTGGGCGAGGCGCCGACGTTTCCGGCGAGCGCAAAGGCTGTTGGGCTGTGGTTTCCGCAGGAGGAACGCAGCCTGGCAACGGCGATGTTTGACGCGGCGGCGAAGTTTTCCTCTGCGATTGGCGTGCCTGTGATCGGGATTGCGTTGCTGATGGCGGGCTGGCGCTGGAGCTTTGCGCTGACTGGAGTGATCAGCGCTGCTTATCTGCTGTATTTCTGGAAAGTGTACCGAGACCCGGACGACGACGAGAAGCTGAGCGCGATGGAGCGCAGCTTTATTGAAGAGACGATTGAAGGTCTGGACGTGAAGAAGGTCCCGGACGAGGGGCGGAGTTCGCTGGGCCAACTGCTGAAGCAGCGCAAGGTGCTGGGCCTTGCGATTGGTTTTGGTTCGTATAACTATGTTTTCTATCTGTTGTTAACGTGGCTGCCGAGTTACTTGTCTTTTGCACTGCACATCGATCTGCTGCACTCGTTTTTGTATACGAGCGTTCCGTGGATATTCGCGACGATTACGGATGTTGTGGCGGGCGGGTGGCTGGTGGATTTTCTGGTGAAGCACGGGTGGAATTCTAGCCTGGTGCGCAGAGTGGTTCTGATTGGCGGGACTGCTTTTGGGCTGGGACTGCTGGGCGCGGCCCATGCGCATACGCCGATGCGGGCTCTGATCTGGATCAGCATTTCGATTGGAGGCTTGTCGGCGGCAGCGCCGGTTGGCTGGTCGCTTCCCTCGCTGATTGCGCGCCGCAACGATGTGGGCAAAGTGGGAGGAATCGTCAATTTTTCAAACCAGATTTCGGGAATCTGCGCGCCGATCGTCACCGGCTATCTGGTTTCTGCGTTCCACTCCTATGCTTGGGCTTTCGGGGTCGCTACGGTGTATCTTGCCATCGGAATTGCAGCGTATATCTTTCTGCTGGGAAAGATTGAGCGGATGCCGGTGGAGGCTTCAGTGGGCTAAGAGTTTTCTGCGTCTGATTAATGGCTCGTGCGGCACGACTGAAGTCGTGCTCTGATAGAAAGCCTCAACGGAACTGCGCCGGAGCGAACTGTTCCGCAAGGTATGAAGCGCCACCATCTCTTTGTAAAGTCCGGCCGTTTCGAAGCCGAGGATCTTCAAAGCCAATCCCCGCCCTAACTTTCTTCTACTCGCGCCAGAGGGCTACGCCGCCGAGGATGCCTTCTTTGTTGGGGACGATTTTTACGTTTTTGCCGGGGTTGAAGTCGATTTTTTTCGTGTTGCCGCCGCCGAGGTAGAGGTGGTCCCAGTTGAAGGTGGCGGCGGTTTGCGCGATGGCGTGCTTGAGGAACTTGTTCCAGGCTTTTTTGCCGAACTTGTCGAGACCGCGTCGGCCGAGGTAGTCCTCGTAGGTTTTGGTTTTCCAGGGATGGTGTCCGAGTTCGAGGCCGGGGCAGAGGTGGCCATTGGTGAAGAGGGCCGAGCCCAAGCCGGTGCCGAGGGTGAGGGTGAGCTCGACACCTTTGCCGCGGATGGATCCGTAGCCCTGGACGGCGGCGTCGTTGGCGACGCGGACGGGCTTGCGCCAGCGCTTTTCAAGCTCTTTTTGGAGGGGGAAACCTGCCCATTTGGTGTGCAGGTTGGCGGCTGTGAAGGTGACGCCGTTTTTAATGACGCCGGGAAAACCGACGGAGACGCGGTCGAAGCTGGGGAGGAGCGCGTGGAGCTTGTCGAGGCCTTTGAGGACGGCCAGAGGCGTGGGCACGGCGGGGGTGGGGACGCGGTGGCGGTCGCTGATGGGCTTGCCGGCGGGGTCGAGGAGCATGGCCTTGAGGCCTGAGCCGCCGATGTCGATGGACAGGGTGATGGGGCCGGTGGGCTTTGCGGTGCTTGGCTTGGGTGGCTTGGGGGCTTTGGACTTCAGGGGATTTGGAGTCATCACGGGAATTGTACTGCGCGGGGGGTGGGGAAGTGAAAAAGCAGGGACTAGAAAAGCGGCGTGGTGGAGTGGCTTGCGACCCCACCGTAGGCGCAATAAGGTCGCGTTAGGATGGGGCACGGTGCTGTGGTGCGCGGATGGGATTTTGAAGACGAGGCGTGTGGGTTGGTTGATCCCCTACACTGAAAGTTGCCTTCGATGACTGCTTATTGCGAAGTCGCGCTGCCTGTGCCGCTGGATCGCACGTTCACCTATGGGGTGCGACGCGGGCAGATGCCGGTGCGCGGGGCGCGGGTGATTGCGCCGTTCCGGAACGAAAAGCTGATTGGGGTGGTGACGGCGGTGGATGCGAAGGCGCCGGCGGATGTGGAGATGAAGTTTCTGGAAGCGGTGCTGGATGAGGAGCCGCTGCTGGGCGAGCCGTTGATGGGGCTGGCGGAGTGGATGGCGGGGTATTATCTGGCTCCCCTGGGGGAAGTTCTGCGTGGAATGCTGCCGCTGATGGCGGAGGTGCGGCGGACGGTGTATTACCGGATTACGGATCTCGGAAGGGATGTGCTGGCGAAGCGGGTGGAGGGGGAGTCAGAGGGAGATCGAGATCGTGCTTCCGGGGCTAAAGCCCGCGTTGATTCCGACGACGAAATGCGGGGGTTGAAACCTCCGCCTCGCTCCGCAGCAAATTTGTCTTCGCCAAAGGCCGGACAAGTTCCGAAGCGGCGGGGAAAGTTGTCGGCGGAGGAAGTGGACCTGGAGCTGCGGGTTCTGCGGCGGCTGGCGGATGGCGAGGCGGTGAAGGTTTCGACGCTGCGGACGGCGACGGCGGCGAGCTTGCCGGTGCTGGCGGGGATGCTGCGGAAGAAGTGGATTGGGCGGGAGACCGCGGCGGTGGAGCGGGATGCGCGGCGGATGGAGCGGTTCGCGGTGCTGATTCCCGAGACGCGGCTGCCGGCGCTGACGGAAAAGCAGCAGGCGATATTGGCGGAGCTGGCGGCGTGCGGCGGGGAGTTGCCGCTGGCGGAGCTGCGGCGGAAGGAACTGCCTTCGTCGACGCTGCAGACGCTGGTGCGGCGGGATCTGGTGCGGATTGAAGAGCGCGCGGCGGCGTTCAGGATGGGCGGGCTGCGGCCGACGGTGAGGGAGCCGTTCAAGCTGAATCCGCCCCAGTTGGATGCGCTGGCGAGTGTGGTTGCGGGGCTGGGGGGATTCCATCCCTTTTTACTTTTTGGAGTGACGGGGTCGGGGAAGACGGCGGTTTACCTGGAGGCGATGCAGCGGGCGCTGGACCGGGGGTTGGGGTCGATCTTGCTGGTGCCGGAGATTGGGCTGACGCCACAGACGGTGGGACTGCTGGATGCGGCGTTTGGGGAGAAGGTGGCGCTGCTGCACTCTGCGCTGACGCCGGAAGAACGCAGCGAGCAGTGGCGGCGGATTAACAGAGGCGATGCGCGGATTGTAGTGGGGACGCGGTCGGCGATCTTTGCGCCGGTTGAAAATCTGGGATTGATTTTGGTGGATGAGGAGCACGACCAGAGCTACAAGCAGGAAGAAACGCCGCGCTATAACGCGCGGGATGTGGCGGTGATGCGGGCGAAGCTGGCTGGAGCGGTGGTGGTGCTGGGTTCGGCGACGCCTTCGCTGGAGAGCTGGCAGAACACCATTGCGCAGGGAAAATATGCGCGGATTGAGATTAGCGACCGGGTGATGAACAGGCCGCTGCCGGAGGTTGAGCTGATCGACATGCGGCAGGAGTTCAAGGAGACGGGGAAGGAGCAGATTTTTTCGCGGGCGCTGGTTGAGGAGACGAAGACGGCGCTGGATCGCGGGGAGCAGGCGCTGATTCTGCTGAACCGGCGGGGGTACTCGTTTGCGGTGATTTGCCGGGCGTGCGGGGACAAGCTGGAGTGCGAGAACTGCGCGATTGCGCTGACGCATCATAAACCGGCGACGGACGCGCGAGAGATTGCGGAGGCGGGGCAGCGGCTGGAGTGCCACTATTGCGGGTACAGACGGACGGTGCCGGCGCGATGCCCGAAGTGCGAGAGCGAGCATTTGTACTATCTGGGCGCGGGGTCGGAACAGGGCGAGGTGCGGCTGACGGAGATTTTTCCGGAGGCGCGGATCGGGCGGATGGATCGCGATACGGTGCGGGGGCGCTATGACCTGGAGCGGCTGCTGGCAAGGCTGCACTCGGGAGAGATTAATCTGCTGGTGGGCACGCAGATGATTGCGAAGGGACACGATATTCACGGGGTGACGCTGGTGGGCGTGGTGGGGTGCGATCACTCGCTGAGCATGCCGGATTTTCGCGCGGCGGAGCGGGTGTTTCAACTGATGACGCAGGTGAGCGGACGCGCCGGGCGAGGGGATTTGCCGGGACGCGTGGTGGTGCAGACGTACTATCCGGACCACTATGCGATTGTGGCAGCGGCGAAGCACGATTACGCGAGCTTTGCGGAGCGGGAGTTGAAGTATCGGCGATGGATGCACTATCCGCCGTTTGGGGTGCTGGCGAATGTGCTGGTGCAGTCGGGGAAGTTGGAAGAGGCGGCGGGGTGGTCAGCGGTGCTGGGGAAATGGTTTGAGAAGGTGAAGCCGGAAGGGGTAAGGGTGCTGGGGCCTTGCACCGCGCCGATTGCGCGGATCAAAGGCGTGTACCGGTTTCATTTGATTTTGAAGGCGGGGTCGCGGAAGGCGCTGAATGCGGCGCTGCGCGGGATGCTGGCGCATGCGGAGGCGGCGGGGGTTCCGCGGAGGAACCTGGTGGTGGATGTGGATGCGCTGCGGCTGATGTGAGCACCTGCGATGCGGCGGGTGTTCGAGGTTTCTGGGTTTTGCGAGGTTGAGTGCATACTATCCCACCCTAGCCGCGATGAAGCCGCGGCGAGGATGGGGCACCCGGAATGTATGCGGGGTTAGCGGGAGAGTTGGCTGCGGTTCACTTTTGCGGATTTTTTGCGGGCGGCTTTCTTGCGGGCTTCTGCGGCGGCTCTTCTGGCTGCGGCCTTTTTTGCGGCGGTTTTGCGGCGGCGGATTTCTTCGCGGGAGTACATGGTGCCGCGGCATTTGGGTGCGCCGCAGTTGCAGGTGGCTTCGTCGTCGCCGCCGTCGTAGAGGCAGTAGTCGTAGGTGATTTCTTCGGCGGGAGCGATGTTGCGGATGGCCTTGATCCAGACGTGGCCGTCTTTCTCTTCGGTTTCGCAGTTGGCGTCGCAACTGTGGTTGATGAACATGGCCATGGCGTGGCCGTCGATGACGATCTTTCCGCTGCCCAGTCCAAAGAGATAGGTGATGGGCGAGTCCTCGTAGGCGAGGTCGGCCTGATTTTTGGTGAGGCGGTGGCCGGTGTACTCGGTGACGCGGGTGCCTTTGCGGATGGCCTCGGTGGTGTAGCAGCCGGCGGCGTGGATGGCGGAGGAGCGGATCATCAATCCCATAGACGTGTGCGATGCTTTCCTTTGGCGCGGGATGGCGGGAAAATTAGAAATACCGTATGGCCGCATCGTACCATTTAATGGGCAAGGGAGATTGGAATGAAGCAGGGCTTTGGGATTGCGCTGGTGGTGACGGGCTGCCTGATGGCGGGGCCGGTGGCGTTTGCGCAGGCCCAGGGGAATGGGCAGAAGCCAGCGGCGGCGCCGCAGCAGCCAGCGGCACCGCAGCAGACGCCGCAGGGCGGGGGGAATGCGTTTCCTACGGATACCAGTAATGTGCCGGTGCTGCCTTCGACGGTGACGCCGGATGTGCCTTCGGGGAGTTTTGGCGAGTCGGATGTTGATCGGATGCGGCTGCCGCCGGACGACCTGGACCCGGTGCGCAGTCCCGACACGGGGGATGCGGCGACGGAGATCAGCGAGCCGACGCGGGTTTCAAGCTCGGATGTGAAGGGGCTGGACAGCATATTGCCGAAGCCGGGCGAGGATGAGACGGGGAAGCATAAGAAGGGCGATGAGATCGAGGGACTGCCGAAGGAGACGGCGAAGGAAGACATCAGCGTGGGCAAGTATTACCTGGACATCAAGAACTGGAAGGCGGCGCAGTCGCGGTTCCAGTCGGCGCTGGTGCTGGCGCCGGAGGATCCGGAGGTCTACTGGGGGCTGGCAGAGAGCGCGCGGCATCTAGGGGATTTTTGGGAGGCGCGGGCGAATTATTTGAAGGTGATGGTCTACGATCCTGGGAGCCGGCACGCCAAGGATGCGGAGAAGGCACTGAGAGACCCGGAGATTGCGGATGCGAAGGCGGCGGCGAAGTAGGGGACGCGGCTAGAAGCCTGCCCAGCGGAGATAGGCGGCAATGATTTGCTGGCCCCAGAGGCTGCTGACGATGCCGCCAACACAGAGGAAAGTTCCAAGTGGGAGTTTGCTGGTGGCCCAGCTTTGGGGATTGGTGCGCGCGGAGGGGACTGCGAGCAGCAGGAGCGCGGCGGCTGCGCCGATGATGGTGGCCAGGGCGAAGGAGAGTAGCGCGCCGGGGAGGCCGAGCCAGGCGGCTAGCAGTGCCATGAGTTTTGCGTCGCCGAGGCCGACGCCTTCGCGGTGGCGGATGAGCTTGTAGAGCCAGCGGGTGATGAGGATGAGGGCGGCGGCGGCGAGGATGGCGAGGAGGCGGTCGATTGTGCTTTGGAAGAGCCCTGGAGATTGCGCGTCGAAGCCTCCCGAGAATCGCTGTAGAACCTCCGGTATGAAAAATGCGCCGAATCCCAGTGCGATTCCTGGCAGGGTGAGGAAGTTTGGTAGCCAGAGGTTCTCTGCATCGAGCATTGTGAGGGCAATCATGAGCCAATAAAAAATCATGCTCGCAACGATACGAAGAATTTCGAGATCAACGGCGATTGTGGTCTGCTCTGTACCGAAGGGCCAAAGAGAAGAACTCCATATTGTCCAAGTCCAAAGCACGGCGACCGCCAGTTCGACGAGCGGATAGCGAAAGCTGATTGCGGAGTGGCAGTTGCGGCAGCGGCCGCGGAGGATGAGCCAGCTCAGGACTGGGATGTTCTCCCACCAGGAGAGGGTGTGGGCGCAGTGGCGGCAGTGGGAGCGGGGGTGGATGATGCTTTCGCCCTGGGGCCAGCGGCTGAGGCATGCGTTGAGGAAGCTGCCGAAGGCGAGGCCCAGGAGGGCCGCGAAGATTGTGCCGAGAATGCGAATCATGTGCGAGTTGAGTATACGGGGTTGGGTTTGTGCTTATCCCACTGAAGCCGCAAAGGTTTCAAGAAGCAGGTTCTTCGACTTCGCTCAGAACGGCTTGAATGGGGCACGCCGCACGCGGCTATACCCCAAACTGACGCAGGTGATGATCGAGATGTTTATAGGTCAGGATGGCCCAATCGTCCGGCGTCATGCGCCCGAAGAAGGGGTGAGGATGTGTGGAGCAACCGGCGGGGCCTGCGGCGGCAAAGCGGTCGATCAGGCTGGTCAGGCGTTCGCGTTCCGCGTTTAGATCGCATTGATCCACAACAACCAATTCCTTCGCGGTCGGCGAGTTGCGGCGGATAGGCGCGTCGTCGCCGATCACCTTCGACTTGATGATGCGACCGAGGAGACTGGGCAGGCCCATGCGCGGAGGAATGCGATCGCCGACAGCCCACTCCATGGCTGTTGCACAGTGAGCCATGGCCTGGGATGCGTTCATAGTGCCCCACTGCCGAGGGCTGTCCGGCTGTAGGCGGGCCAGCCGTTCCCTGATCTGCTCGACGTCCGATGGTTGATACAGATTCCTCATCAATCAACTTATAAACACAGGACACGTGGAGCGCAAGAATCATCAGATGCTGCGCGGAATCGTGCCCCCGGCGGTGGAGTAATCTAAGGGTGAATGAACCTCCCTTCTGACAGCCCAATCCCGCAAGCCGCTCGAGCTGCTACAGCAACCGACCCTGTGAAGGCGGGGGAGATGTTTGCGGAGTCGGCGCGGATAATGGCGCGGCTGCGGGGGCCGGATGGGTGCCCGTGGGATCAGGAGCAGTCTTTCGATTCGATTCGCAAATACACGCTGGAAGAGACGTATGAGGTCTTCGACGCGATTGAGCGGAGGGACTTTTCGCATCTGGCCGAGGAACTGGGCGATTTGCTGCTGCAGGTGCTGTTTTATGCAGAGATGGCGGCGAACGAGGGGCACTTCACCATTGAGAATGTGCTGGATCACCTGAACCGGAAGCTGGTCAGGCGGCATCCGCATGTGTTTGGCGAAGAGGCTTCACGGGCGGCGGGGAATGAGGCTGTTGTGGACGCGGCGGTTGAGGGTTCGGCGGCGAAGGTGCTGCGGAACTGGGAAGAAATCAAAATTGCCGAGAAGGCCCAGAAGGAAGCGAAGGACGGAGCGGCGGCGGGCGGGGCGGCGATACGAGGAGCTTCGAGGCTGGATGGGGTGCAGCGGGCGATGCCGGCGCTGGCCGAGGCTGCGAAGCTGGGTGGGAAGGCGCAGAAGGCGGGGTTCGACTGGCCGAGCTGGCGGGATTTGTTGCCGAAGCTGGAGGAGGAGACGCGGGAGCTTGAGGCGGAGGCTGCGTCTGAAGACCCGGCGCGGAAGCCGGCGGTTGAGGCGGAGCTGGGGGATTTGCTGTTTACGGTGGTGAACCTGGGGCGGCACCTGGGCGTGGATGCGGAGATGGCGTTGCGGGGGTGCAACAAGCGGTTTCGGGATCGGTTCCGGGAGATGGAAGCAGCTGCGGAGAGGCCGCTCGAAGAGCTTGCGCCGGAAGAGTTAGAGGCGCTCTGGGCGGGGGCGAAGCGGAAGCTGGCGGGAGAGGCGCAGGCGTGATTGAGATTCGGTCGTGCGCGGGGTTTGAGGAGTTGGAGGCGTGCGTCCGCCTGCAGGTTGAGACGTGGGGTTACGACGAGAGCGACATGATTCCGCGCAAGACGTTTCTGGTGGCGCAGGCGATTGGCGGACAGGTGATGGGGGCGTTCGATACGGAGCTTGCGGGGGGCTCGGCGGTTGCGATGGTTGGATTTGTATTTTCTTTGCCGGGAGTGAAGACGGGAAAGAATGGTCCGCGGGCTTATTTGCACTCGCACATGCTGGCGGTTCGGGAGGCGTATCGCAACCAGGGGCTGGGCCGGCAACTGAAGCTGGCGCAGAGGGTTGAGGCGCTTGGGCGGGGGATCCGGCATATGGAATGGACCTTCGACCCGCTGGAGATCAAGAACGCTTTTCTGAATATTCACAGGCTGGGGGCGATTGCCCGCAGCTATCGCGCGGATTTTTATGGTGTATCCTCATCTCGTCTGCAGGGTGGTCTGCCTACGGACCGGCTGGTGGCGGAGTGGCGGCTCGATTCGCCGCGTGTCGAGGCGATTCTCGACGGGCGACCGGCGGGCGGGTTAACGACGGAAGAACGCATTCAGGTTCCTGCTGAGATTTACGCGTGGAAGAGTTCGGACGCGGGCCGGGAACGGGCGTTGGCGATTCAGTTGGCGAATCGACGGAAGTTTCAAGAGGCATTTTCCCGAGGGCTGGCGGTGATTGGTTTTACCCGGGATGCGGAAGGAAATGGCGTCTTTGAACTGGGCCCCGCTACCCAGTTGGAACTGGATTGAGTTTTCAGTGAACTGTTTTTTGGGACTGATTTTTCCCGAGGAAGCGAAAATTCATGCGAATCGATGCGATTATTCTTCGCGAAGTACACCTGCCGCTGGTGCGACCGTTTGAAACCAGTTTTGGCGTGACTCGGAACCGGAGAATTCTGCTGGCCGAGGTGCAGTCAGAGGGGCTGACGGGCTGGGGCGAGTGCACGGCGGGCGAGCATCCGTATTTTTCCGCGGAGTCGACCGATACGGCGTGGGCGGTGATTACGCAGGAGCTGGGGCCGATGCTGGCTGCCGAGCCGCCAGAGCATGGCGGGGAGTGTCCGCGGATTTTTCACAAGGTGCGCGGGAACCGGATGGCGAAGGCTGCGCTTGAGAATGCGATCTGGGATCTGGAGGCGCAGCGCGAGGGGTTGCCGCTCTGGCAGCTGATTGGCGGTGTGCGGGAGACGATTCCGTGCGGGGTTTCGTTGGGGATTCAGGCTTCGATTCCGGAGCTGATGGCGATGATCGAGAAGGAACTTGCGGCAGGGTATCAGCGGATCAAGCTGAAGGTGAAACCGGGCTGGGATTTGGCCGTGCTGGAGCGTGTGCGGGACCGGTGGCCAGGAATTACGCTGAGCTGTGACGCGAATTCGGCCTACAGGCTGAAGGATGCGGACCATCTGGTGACGTTTGACCAATTCGATTTGCTGATGATCGAGCAGCCGTTGTGGCATGACGATTTCTACTACCACTCGATGCTGCAGAAGCGGCTGGAGACCCCGATTTGCCTGGATGAATCGATTCGCAACCGGCGGGATGCGCTGGCGGCGATCGAGGTGGAGTCGTGCAGGATTATCAATATAAAACTTGGGCGCGTGGGGGGATTTTCAGAAGCGATTGCGGTGCATAATGCGGCGCAGGAGCGTGGGATTCCTGTGTGGTGCGGCGGGATGCTGGAGTCGGGCATTGGACGCGCGCACAACATTGCGCTTTCGACGCTGGAAGATTTTAAGCTGCCGGGGGATGTTTCGGCGTCGGCGCGGTATTGGGCCGAGGACATTATTGAGCCGGAGGTGCTTGTGTCTGCGACGGGCGAGATTACGATTGCGGATACGCCGGGGCGCGGGTATGAGGTGCGGACGGAGCTGGTGGAGCGGTTGACGGTGCGCAAGGAGACGATCAAGGCGCTGGAGCTAGTGGGGTAGGGATTGAAGCGCATCTCTGATGCAATGACCTTAGCCAAAGATGGGTACGCGGATTAAGGGGGAGTTGGTTTTCTGCTTTCCCACTCATGCCGCAAAGGGCGCGGCATGAATGGGGCACCGACATTTTCTGCGAGGACGAGCGCTGGAAGCTATTTGCGTTTTGATGGCCAGCTGAAGCGGCGGCCTACGATGCACTTGATGATCCAGTGATCGGTGGCGGCGGTGGGGCCGATGCCTACGCCGAAGTTGAACTCCCAGTCGGGTGAGACGTTGAGGTCAATGGCGGGGAAGAACTGCTGCTGCTGATCGTGGAAGCTGGCGATGTTTGTAATGCTGCCGTAGTCGGCGTAGTACTCCAGGCCGCCGGTAATCTTTTTTGTAAAATCGTAGCTGACTTTGACGCTGGGGGAGAAGTCGACGCCGAGCGCAACGTCTGGGCCGTGCCATGCGCGTTCGAGGGCGGGATTGATGGCCCAGTACCAGCGGCCGGATTGCTTGTCGACGATGGGGCGAATCTCCCAGTTCCACGTGTCGGGGGCGTAGCGGGCGCGCTGGTAGCCGAACTCAGTGGAGAGGCTGACGCCGACGGGCCAGTGCCAGGAGTCGGGCACACGGACGCGGGGGCGGATGTGGTCGCCGACCCACTGGATGCCCTGGCCGCTGCGCTCGCTGGTGAAGATGTAGAAGCCAACCTCGGACCATTTGTTGACGCCTTGCGTGATCTCGATGGTTTCGTGCTCGGCGCGGTTAGTGGGCTCCATGCCGCCGATGAAGTTGGGCTGGCCATCGGCGGTGAAGTTGGAGTGCAGCTCGACCATGGTTGTGCGCGGAGCGACAGTGTCTGCGCCGTAGACCTGAATCTCGTAGTTGTTCTGCGCGCGGGCCAGGGGGATGGTTGAGGCGAGAACGATCAAGGCGACTAAAGATAATTTCAAGAGTGCTCCTGTGAAGGGTTGGGAATGACCTTTCGTTACGAAGCAATGCAAGGGCGCATCAGAGCTGAATGGAGATGGTGCAAGCGGTGACTGCGCGGTTCCGATACGAGTTCATTATATGTGCCCGCGGGCACGTGCCCGGCGCGAGGGCGGGCTTAATATGGTGGTGGATGAAAAAGTCCGTGAAACCGGTCCTGTGCGTGGATCGGCAAGGAGAACGCCATGAGCAGAGCAGGTGGATTCAGCTTGATTCCGAAGAGGATTTTAGTGCCGATCGATTTCAGTCCTTCGTCTGATGCGGCGTTGAGGCATGCTTCAACGCTTGCCGAGCAGCTTCACTCGGAGATCCACCTTGTGCACGTGATTCCAATGTTTACGGCGATGAAGATGCCGGATTTTGTTCCAGAAACCGAGTTTATCGGCGCGGCGCAGCGGGAGGCGGAGCAGTATTTTACCTCGCGTCAGGAGGAGCTTTTGGGCAAGGGCATCAAGGTGAGTTTCAGTGTTGAGACCAGCAACGATGTGCCGGGGAGCATTCTGGAAGTAGTCGATCGCGAACACATCGACCTGGTGGTGATTTCAACGCACGGCATGACGGGATGGCATCCGCTGGTGTTCGGCTCGACGGCCGAGAAGCTGGTGAAGCTGGTGCATATTCCGGTGCTGCTGCTTCGGACTGCGCAGCCAGAGGCGTCTTGAGAGGCTGACAGGCGGCCGATAGTTATTGCGCGTCGCGGACGCAGCGGAAGCCCACGCCGCCGGAGCGGTTGTAGCCGGGCGCCATGAGCAGCAGCTTGCTGTGTTGGTGGTTGCTGTAGGCCTGGGGGAAGTACCAGATGGAGCCTTGCGGCTGGTAGTACTCGCCTCCGCGCAGGATGGCGGCGCGGGTGTGTTCGTCTGAGAATTCGTCGGTCCACTGCCAGACATTGCCGACCATGTCCATGACGCCGAAGGGGCTGGCCCCGAGGGGATGCGCGTCGACGGGGTCGGGGCCGGTCATGGTGCGGCCGGTATCAGGCGTGGGGACATTGGCGGAAAGCCAGAGATTTCCCCAGGGATACGTGCGACCGTCTGCGCCTTCTGCGGCGAACTGCCACTCCCACTCATGAGGCAGGCGCTTGCCTGCCCATTTTGCGTAGGCGCGCGCATCTTCAAGCGAGACCCAGGTGACGGGGCGGTTGTCCCAGCCCTGCGGATACGTGCCGTTCTTCCAGTCGCGAAGGAAGTTGATGGGGTCTGCGGGGGAGTAGTGAGTGGCGTCGAGGAAGCGCTTGAATTCGGCGTTGGTGACGGGAAATTTGTCGATGAAGAACGGAGCGATCTGCATCTGGTGCTCATGGAATCGGCGCGGGGAGTCTTCCCAGGGGTACTGGACATCGACGCCTGGGTCGTCGCCCCCTTCAATCTCGGTGCCTTGCACCTTGAAGAGGAATGAGCCGCTGGGAATGCGGATCATGCCGGCGGGGGCTTCGGCTGCTGGCGCGGTTGGCTGGATGGGAACGACGGTTTGCGCCAGGATGGTGTGTTCGCGGGAGAAGGCAGCGAGAGGCTTTGCCGTCAAGTTGGCCATGCGCTGCATGAGGGCTTTGATTTGGTCGGTGGGTTCGCCGGGAGTGGCGAGGATTGCGCCATTGCCACTGGCTTCAATGTTGAAGCTGAGTACGGCGGATTGGCCCTGGGTGTCGGGGGTGAGTGCTTCAGGCTTGAGTTCGGTGCCGTGGTAGAGGTCGAAGTAACGCATGCCGGGGGAGAACGGGACGGTGATCTGGGGGCCGGCGATGTCGTAATCGTTGCGATTGACGATGGTCCAGACGTTTTGTTTGTCGAGTGGCCAGCGGCTGGAGTAGACGCCGTAGTGGTGCATGGGATAGAGCGGCTCCCAATCGGGACTGACGAGGAAAGGCGCGACGCCGCGTTCGATGGTTGCCATGCGGCGGGTGGCTTCTGCATCGCGGGGATTGATACCGTTCCAGATGCCCCAGATGTTTTCCCAGCTCTCCCAGCCGACGCCGTTGAAGAAGGCGAATTGGAGGTCGTTGGTCTTGTCTGTGTTCCAGCGGTCGCTGATGTTGACCATGTGGCGGGTTTCCAGCCATTTGTAGCGGTCGACCATGGGGATGAAGGGGAATTTGTATTGTCCCCAGGTCATGACGTTCCAACTGAGTGCCTCGTCGCTGGGACTGATTTCAGGCTGAAAGACGAGAGGATGGCCGATGGCTTCTGCGGCGAGAGAGAAGCCAAGGGGCACGCCGTCCTGGGTGTCGCCGTTGACGCCGTCTGCGTTGATCTCTTTCATGAGCGCGGCGAGGGCTTGCGGCCAGGGCTGATCGGGCTGATGCGTGCCTTGGTCCCACATCATCATGGGAAAGAGGACGCGGACGCCGCGGCGGTGGAAGTCGGCGACCATTTGACGGACGCCGGCCACACCACCCGGAAGAGACTCGACCATCTGGAGCTGGTTGCGGTCGTCGATTCCCATATTCGGGTAGGTGGCCCAGACGAGAACCGCATCGATGCCGCCGTAGCGGGATTCAAGATCGTCGAGGTAGCGGTCGACGGTGTAGCGGTTGGTTGCGGGATCGAAAAAATAACGATCGTGAACCATCAACTGCGGCTGAATGAAGCTGGACTGGGTCCAGTGGAAGGCGGGAAGGTTGTAGCGCGAAGGATCGAAGCTGACGCGGATGCGGCGCTCGGTGCGCCAGTGCTGGATGTCGCTGAGCCATTGCTCGTGGATGTTGGGCGGGCAGGTGGCGGCGGCTGCTGACTCCCAGGCGCTGTGGAGGGTGCAGTTGGGGACGGGGATCTGCTGGCCCTCGGGCCGGTAATGGGTGTCCTGGGCGGCGGCGGCGGCGATGATCGCTGCAAGAGAAATTGCGATGCTCAGGTTGCGAAACATTTACGTGCGGTCTCCGAATCGAGGGATACATCCTTGTTGTGAATCGCTCAGAAGCCATTATCCTCGAGCGGCGAGGAAGGAATCGACTTCGGCGCGGGAGGGCATGGAGGCTTGCGCGCCGGGGCGGGTGACGGAGATGGCGGCGGCCGCGGATGCGAAGCGCGCGGCGGTCCATGGGTCGCTGCCTTCGAGAAGGGCGACGGCAAATGCGCCGTTGAAGCAGTCTCCGGCGGCGACGGTATCGACGGGTTGAACGGGGAAGGCCTTGACCCACGCGGCCTTGCCCTGGACGGCGACGTATACGCCTTCCGCGCCGCGCTTGAGCACAACGCCCTGGAGGCCTTTATCCAGGAGCTGCTGCGCGGCTTGTTCGGGTGCGGCGTTGTGGCCGAGATAGAAGGCCGCTTCGGTTTCGTTGGGGGTGAACCAGGTGGTTTGGAGGAAGACGGCGTCGGGGAGCGGCGCTGCGGGAGCGGGATCGAGGAGGATGGGGACGCCGGCCTGGGCGCAGAGGGCGAGGGTGTGAGCGACGGTTTCTAGCGGCAGCTCCAACTGGCAGAGGACCATGCCGGCGGAGCGGATGAGCGCGGATTCGCGGTCGATGGCGGCGGGGTCCATTTTGCCGTTTGCGCCGGGGATGACGACGATGGAATTTTCGCCGTTTTCTGCGACGAGGATGGGAGCGAGGCCGGAGGGACCCGGGATGCGGGTTACGGCGTGGGTGCGGACGCCTGACTGCGCGAGGTTGTCGAGGAGCGATTGGCCGAATACGTCTTCCCCTACCGCGCCCACCATATGAACGGGATAGCCAAGGCGGGCTGCGGCTACGGCCTGATTGGCGCCTTTGCCGCCGGGGGTGGTGTTGAAGCCGGTGCCGATGACGGTTTGGCCGGGGAGGGGGATTTGGCGCGTGTTGGCGACGAGGTCCATGTTGATGCTGCCGACGACGACGATGGGCTTGCGCGGTGCGGTCATGGTTTGATTCTCAAGGTTTCTGCGTATTTTCAAAAAAACAGCTCAACTTTGACTTGCGGAGAGTGCGCAGGGGCTGAAGCCCCTGTTTCTGTTGCGGCATTTACGGCACGACTCAAGTCGTGCCCGGACAGCTATTCCGGATTGGACAAGTGTTCTTCGCATTCTAGTAGAGGGGAGCGAGGGCGATTGCGCCGAGGCCCATGAGGAAGAAGACGAACATGAAGGCGAGGAGGATTTTGGCGGAGCGCGGCGCGCCGGCGAATTCGCGCCAGATGAAGACGCCCCAGAGGGCGGAGACCATGGTGGCTCCCTGGCCGATGGAGTAGGAGACGGCTGGGCCGATGGGTTTGGCAAGATGCGCGACGGAGGCGACGAAGTTGGCGACGCCGCCCACGCACCAGATGGCTCCGCCGAAGATGCCGGCGAGATGCCAGCCGAGGGGCGCGCGCCAGTAGCCGGAGCCCGAGACGGGCGGCTTGCCGTCGAGAGGCTTGGCCATTAACAGCAGATTGGCGGGAATGGTGGAGAGCAAGACGCCGATGGCGAAGTAGAAGGCGATGGCGTATGGGCCTGGGCCGGGGTGGGTGGCGTTGCCGAGGCCGTGGGTTGTGATGGGATACCAGCCGCCCATGAGCAGTCCGCCAACCAGGCTGAGGACGATGCCGCGGGTAGTTGCGGCTTGCGCATTGGATTCGCGCTGACGATAGGCGGCGGCGTCGAGAACGATGGCGACGACGACCAGAGCGACTCCGCCGAAGAGGAGCAGGGGATTGGCGGCGGGGCTGAAGAGATAACTGGAGACAGCGCCGACGACGAGCGCGAGGCCGATGCCGACGGGGAAGGCAACGGCGAGGCCGGCTACGTCGATGGCGGCGACGATGAGCAGATTGGCGATGTTGAAGACGACGCCGCCGGCGATGGCGAAGAGGACGGGGCCGAGCTGAGCGTGGGCTACGTCGGCGAGGAACGCGGGGCCGGAGTGACCGAGGGTTCCGGCGGTGAAGCCCCAGAGGATGGCGGCAGCGGCGAGGCCGAGCACGTAGTCCCAGTAAAAAAGCTGGAACCGAAAACCGGGACAAAGCTTGAGAGTGTTGGCCCAGGAACCCCAGCAAATCATGCTGAGGATCATGAGAAAGAGCGCGGCCTGGTAGGTGGCGGGAAGAAACATTCGGTTGGCCTCGGAATAATTGCGGTTGCGTGGCGAAACCGAACGATAGCGCGCGAGGCTATGGGGGCGCAAATGCTTTCATGGGGGCTGCGGGAAGTGATACAAACTGAGGGTGGAAAATTTCTGGAAACCCGTGCCGGCCGATGTGCCGCTGGTGGCAGTTTGCGACTTTGAAGCGGCTGCACACGAGAAGTTGCCGATTGCGGCGTGGGAGTACTTCAACGGCGGCTCCGCGGACGAGATTACGCTGCGGCGCAATGTGGATACGCTGGATGCGCGGCAACTGAAGCCGCGGGTGCTGGTGGATGTTTCGCACATTGACACAAGCTGCACGCTGCTGGGGCACACGATGGAGCATCCGATTCTGCTGGCGCCGACGTCGTCGCATCTGCTGGCGCATCCTGAGGCTGAGGTGGAGACGGTGCGCGGGGCGGGCGCGGCGAAGGCCGTATTTGTGAGCAGCACGTATTCGAATCGGAGCATTGAAGAGATTTGCGAGGCGGCGACCGAGCCGGTGTGGTTTCAGATTTATGTGGATGATGACAGGGAGGAAGTGAAGGCAGTGGTGGCGCGGGCGGAGGCTGCGGGGTGCTGCGTGCTGTGCGTTACGGTGGACAATCCGCATCCGAACGCGCGGAATCGCGAGGAGCGGGTGCGCGCGCAGGCGCCGAAGCTGCCTTTTCCGAATGTGGGCGTTGAGTTGGGGCCGGGGGCGCGGGGGCGCACACGGAAGAGGTTCAGCTGGAAGGATATTGCATGGATACGGTCGATTTCGAAGACGCCGATTGTGCTGAAGGGAATCATGAATCCGGACGATGCGGAGGAGGCGGTGCGGCAGGGCGCGGACGCGATTGTGGTTTCAAATCATGGCGGGCGAGTTCTGGACACGGAGCCGGCGACGATTGAAGTGCTTCCGGCGGTGGTGGATCGGGTGGCGGGACGCGTGCCGGTGATTTTCGACGGGGGAATCCGGCGGGGCACACATGTTTTGAAGGGGCTGGCTTATGGGGCGTCCGCGGTGATGATCGGGCGGCCATATTTATATGGGTTGAGCGCGCGCGGGGCCGATGGCGTGCGGGATGTGGTGCAGATTCTGCGGACGGAACTGGAAGCTGCGATGGCGCTGACGGGGCGCACGCGGTTGAGCGAGATCGATCGCACGGTGTTTTGGAAGTCGCGCGACTATAGCTCGTGATTGTTCGAGACGGCGCGTCGCGTTGAGGCTGCGGCTCCTATTGTTTGGCTGCTTTGACGGCTTCGGTGAGGGCCGGGACGACTTCCATGAGATCGCCGACGATGCCGTAGTCGGCGACTTCGAAGATGGGGGCGCTGGGGTCGCGGTTGATGGCGACGATGCACTGCGAGGCTTTCATTCCGACCAGGTGCTGGATGGCTCCTGAGATGCCGGCGGCGATGTAGAGTTTGGGCGCGACGGTTTGTCCGGAGCTGCCGACTTGGCGGTCGAGGGGGAGCCAGCCGCTGTCGCAGATGGGGCGCGAGGCGGCGAGCTCTGCGCCGAGGGCGGTGGCGAGTTCCTGAACGATGGGGATGTTTTCCTCGGCCCTGATGCCGCGGCCTACGCTTACGATGATTTGCGCCGCGGAGAGATCGACGGCTTGCGCGGCGGCGCGGAAGGGCGCGCCGGGGCGGGTGCGGATTTGAGCTGCGTCGATGGCGGGCGTGAAGGTTGAGATTGCGGCTTGGGTGGCGTCGGGAGCGGTTACGGCGGGGAATGCGCCGGCCTGGACGGAGACGAAGCAGGGGCCGCTGCCGGTGGGGCGGTAGTTGCCGTTGAGACGGCCTTGCATGAGTTGGCGGGTGAAGATGGGGGGCTGGTTTTCTGCCGAGGTGATGGCGGTTACGTCGCCGATGAGGACCTGGCCGAAACGGGCGGCGATGGCTGGGGCGTAGTCGCGGACCTGATAGGTGTGCGGGAGTACTACGTACGTCGGGGCTTCGGACTGAATGAGTTGGTGAAGAGACGCGATGAAGGCTTCGGCGGCGTAGGGGGCAAGGAGCGGGTGCTCGACGCGGATGACTTCGCCTTGGGCTCGGGCGGCGACTTCGGAGGCTGCGGATTCGGTGTTTGCGCCGAGGACTACTGCGGTGACGGAAGCGGGCGGGCCGAGACGCTCGGCGGCGGCGAGGGCTTCCCAACTGATGCGGGCGATTTGTGCGTTGGCGGGTTTGCCTGGGCGCTGTTCGATGACTACGAGAATGCCGCTCATAGTACGTGTGCCTCCGTGCGGAGTTTTTCAACGAGTGTGGCTGCGACTTCCTTCGGTGTGCCGGTGAGCATTTGCGTGGATATTTTCTTGGTGGGCAGGGAGAGTTGTTCGAGCACGACGGTGGGAGCGGCGGCGGGGGCAAGGTCGGCTGCGGCGAGCTGTTTTACTTCTTTCATTTTGGCGCGCTTGATGCCCATGAGCGTTGCGTAGCGGAGCTTGCTGCCCCCGGATTGGATGGTGAGGACGGCGGGTGTGGGAAGTTGGATGGTTTGGAACCAGCCTTCTTCGAGCTCGCGTTTGACTTCGATACCTGTGTCGGTTTTTTCGACGTGGAGGATGAGCGTTGCGTGGGGAAGGCCGAGGAGTTCGGCGACGATGACGCCGGTTTGGCCGAGGCCAAGGTCCTCTGACTGCAGGCCGGTGAGGATTAGGTCTGGATTTTCCTGTTTGATGACGGCTGCGAGGAGACTGGCTACGCCGAAGGCGTCGCGGGAGGCTAGATCGTCGGCCAGGATGTGGAGGCCGCGGTCTGCGCCTTTGGCGAGGGCTTCGCGGATGGTGGTTGCGACGCGGTCGGGGCCGGCGGAGAGGACGATGACTTCGCCGCCGTGCAGATCGCGGAGTTGGAGAGCTTCTTCGAGGGCGTAGGCGTCGGGTTCGTTGAGGGTGTATTCGAGATCAGCTTCTTCGATCCATTTGCCGGCAGCGTCGATGTGGACCGGGGCATCACGGTCGGGGACTTGCTTGATGGCTACGATGATTTTCATGATGAATAGCTCACGTACATCTTAGCTGGCGCTGGTCGGGAGGCTATTGCTTTGGCAGGCTTCGGGCGGCTAACTGGGCGATGTCGAGGAGCTGCGGGGCGGGTTCGCTGGTGGAGGAGAGGGCGTCGCGGAACATGGAGTTGCAGAAGGGGCAGGCGGTGGCGATGGTTTGTGCGCCGGTTGCGACGAGCTCGGCGGTGCGGACGTGGCTGACGCGTTCGCCGGTTTCTTCGCCGAGGAAGGCTAGGCCGCCGCCGGCTCCGCAACAGAAGCTGCGGTCGTGGTTGCGGGGGGCTTCGACGAGGGAGCCTGCGAGGGCGGCGACGGCGCGGGGTTCTTCGTAGACATTGCGGTAGCGGCCGAGATAGCAGGGGTCGTGGAAGACGATTTTTTTTTCCCCAGGTCCCGAATTTGGACTTTGGGATGAAAGAGCGGGTTCATCCCTGGTCCCCAAAAGCGAGGGACCGGGGGCACCCGGCGAAATCTTTGACGGGAGTTTGTGGGCGAAGCGGGCGAGGAATTCGCTGTGGTGCTCAATTTCGGGCGGGGTCCCGTATTCTTTCCAGTCTTCCTGGATGGTGCGGACGCAGTGGGGGCAGATGGTGATTATTTTTTTGACTTTGTTTTGGGCGAGGGCTTCGAGGTTGGACTCGGAGAGTTGCTGGAAGAGGAGATCGTTGCCGAGGCGGCGGACGGGGTCGCCGGTGCATTTTTCTTTGCGGAGGACGCCGTAGCTTGTGCCGAGGAAGCGCATGATGCGGGCGAAGTCGGCGATGATTTCGCGGCCTTTGGGGTCGTAGCCGCCCATGCAGCCGAGCCACAGACAATACTCCTGCGTGCCGTCGAAGAGGGGCAGTTGCTGGCGCTCGATGAACTTGTCTCGTTCGATGGGGCTGATGCCCAGGGCGTTTGAGCCGCGTTCGAGATTGAGGAAGAGTTTGGAGCCGTGATCGTCTTCCCATGCGCCGGTGTTGACTGCGCCGCGGCGGAGGCCGATGAGGATGGGGAGGTGCTCGATGCCGACGGGGCACTGGAACTCGCATGCGCCGCAGGTAGTGCATTGGAAGACGGCTTGCTGGGAGTTGTATTTGCCGAGGAGGGGCTGGTCGGATTGGGGGCCGAGGTCGTTGAGGTAGGCGCGGACGCCAAGGATGATTTCTTTAGGGTTGAGGAGCTTGCCGGTATTGGCTGCGGGGCAGTGCTCGGTGCAGCGGCCGCACTCGACGCAGGAGTAGGCCTGGAGGCTGACGAGCTGCGTGAGGTCCTGACCTGTGATGAGGCCGAAGTCTTCGTCGCCTGCGAGTGGGGGGATTTGGCTGAAGCTGCCGCGGGAGAGAAAGACGGTGAAGGGACTCAAGAGCAGGTGGAGATGTTTGGTGTGGGGGATGATGGGCAGGAAGATGAGCAGGGAGAGGGTGTGCAGCCACCAGAGGATGCGGATTTGAGGGCCGGTGCTGGGGACGAAGAATGCGGCCAGGTAGGTGGCCATGAGAGCGAAGATGAGCAGGGCGATGAAGCCGGATTCCCATGAGAGTTTTTGGCCGAGCCATTTTGGACGGAGGAAGAAGCGGCGAATGAAGAGGGCGAGAATGCCGATGGCGCAGGCTGCGGCGAAGACGGCGGCGAAGTAGAAATAGAAGCGGCCGATGGGGGCGGCGGGCGAGAGAAAGCCGAGGCCGAAGACGCGGGCGCAGTGGTTGAGCGTGACGAGGGCGAAGGCCAGGAAGGCCCAGAAGACGAAGGCGTGTGCGAGGCCGGCGGCGGGGCGTTGGCGAATGACTTTGGATTGGAAGAGGACTTCGGAGACGAAGTCACGGATGCGTTTGGCGATGGGGAAGAGGTGGAAGTTCGAGTCTTTTTTGGATTGGAGGATTTTGTGGAGGACGATGCTGAAACGGAGCCAGAAGGCCCAGGCGGAGGCCAGGACCAATGCGGCGAAGAGCAGTTTCTCCGGGAGGGAGAATTGCTGGGGCTCGGCGAGGGTTGGGAGAATTGCGATCATCGTCGAATCACACTCAATATACAGCGCGAAGCAGTAAGGCCAGGTGGAGACAGGCCGCGCGGTTGCGTTAAACACTGACCGCAAGATTTAACGTGCGGGAATTGAAGGTTATCGTGTGCCAGCTCTTGAAATCTCGAGTTGGCGAACCCATGGTTGGCAGGTCAACAATCGGTTTTCAAGGGGGTATCAGACGGAAGCCTGGACAATGGCCAAGGAATGGGGCGGCAGTTCGAGAGTCCCAATCCCAAGAGGCAACTCATGGCTATCGGGTACTACGCGGTCGGGATGGGCGACATCGTTATAGGCATCCGTTGAGTCGCCACTGAGAACTGTGACTCTCGCCCTCTCCACTTTCGTTCCTTGACCGATGTCCAGCTTCCAGTGGGCGGGCAATTCCGGGTGGCGGTTGATGAGTGCGATTGCGATCTGCTTGCGGTCGTTGCTGCAGGTGGCGAGAGCATCGAGGGCTGGAACTGTTGCCTGGTCAATATTCAGCGAGTCCGAGACGAGCCGCGCCTGAACGACATTCGGCTGCAAGAGATCGGAATACATCTTGAGCACGTGAAATGTAGTGCGCTTGACGATCCCTTTGGGATGAACGAAGAGTGGTCCGCGGGCATTGACGACGGGTGCCATGCACGCCATGTGGACGTAATCGGCGTGACGGAGGCAACCATTCAGGAAGGATGCGGAGAACACGGCATCGGCCATGGTGTAGGTTTCGTTGAGATCGTTATCGTCGCGTTCGCGAATCATTGCGAGGTTGTTGGCTCCTCCGCCAGGGAAGCCGGGATGATGCCAACCGCGGAGATTCCACTCATCGAATGCAATTTTGATGTGCTCTCCGAATCCGGTTTGCGTGAGCAGTTCGATTGCCTTCTGAATCTGCTGTTCGGGTTGCTGGACGCGGGCCATGCAGTGCAGGTAGTTCGATGGATGAGTGCCGTGCTGCCAGAGAGCGTCCCAGTATCCGTGGATGGAAATGTAGTCGAGGTACTTTCCTGCGTCCTTGAGCATGGGCGGCGTCCAGTTGCCATTCACGGTTGCGGCGGCGAGTATTTTCAAATTGCTGTCGACAGCGCGCATCATCTTAGCGGATTCCCGCACGAGCGGTCCCCACTCTTCCACGGTTTTGGCTCCGATTTCGCCGCCGAGGTAGTTTTCGTTACCGATGCTCCAATAGCGTACGTTGAAGGGCTCGACGTTTCCGTTTGCCTCGCGCATCCGCGCGAACCGGCCAAGATCTTTCAGGTTGCAGTACTCAACCCAATCGCTCATTTCCTCTGAGGTTCCCGTGCCCGCGTTGGTGCAGATGTAGGGTTCGGCGCCTATTTGACGGCACCACGCAACAAATTCATCGGTACCAAAGGTATTGGGATCTTCCACTCCCCAGGCCTTGTCGAGGCTGGGCAGTCTGTTTTTGCCAACTCCGTCGCGCCAATGATAGGCAGAAGCGAAACAGCCGCCTGGCCAGCGGACGATTGGGATTTTCAGCTCGCGCAGGGCCGCGATGACATCTGTACGGAATCCGCTTCTGTCGGATAAGGAAGATCCTGGATCGAAGACTCCGCCGTAGACCTGACGATGAAAGTGCTCGAGGAATTGTCCGAAGAGCATCCGATTGAATGGAGTGGGGGGTGCAGAAAGATCAGTGTTGAATTCACCGATGATACTGGGGCCAGCATCAAGTGCTGAAAGCTTTCCTGCTAAGGTTGTGTAACCAAGAATCAGGGCGGCGCTGGTCCGAGCGAACTCCCGCCTGTTGATGCGCACAATGTGTCTGTTCAATTGGATCCCCCAGTTAGGCTGCGTCCACATTCTACTCGGGAGCAGGGGCCGCGGCCATTCAGTGCGCCAGGAGCAGATCCTGAATCGCATCTGATTGTCTTCAACGCCAGCGGCTTGAGGCCTTCAATCCGCATGGCCGTAACGTCCGCAGGGCATCGAACCAGGACGGCTCTTTGCGAGCCCTTGACGGCGTTAGCAGCGGACGATGTTGGCTGATTGGATGCCTTTGGTGGCGTTGCGCGTGTCGATGACTAGCTGGGACTGGTTGACGATGGCTGCGTAGTCGTAGCTTGTGTGGTCGGTGACGATGAGGACGGCGTCGTACTGGGCGAGGTTGTCGAGCGGTGTGGAGGACATGTTGAGGTCGTAGTGGCGGCCGTGGCCTACGGTGGGGAAGAAGGGGTCGTTGTAGGAGACGAGTGCACCTTTGTTGCGGAGCAGTTCGATGATAGTGAGCGAGGGCGACTCGCGGAGGTCGTCGATGTCGCGCTTGTAGGCGAGGCCGAGGACGAGGATCTTGGAGCCTTTGATGGCTTTGGAGCGGTCGTTGAGTGCGTCGGCGAGTTGCGCTATGACGAAGTAAGGCATGTCGGTGTTGATGGCGCCAGCGAGCTCGATGAAGCGGGTGCGGAAGTCGAATTCTTTGGCCTTCCAGGAGAGATAGAAGGGATCGATGGGGATGCAGTGGCCGCCGAGGCCGGGGCCGGGATAGAAGGCCTGGAAGCCGAAGGGCTTGGTTTTGGCGGCGTCGATGACTTCGTGGATGTCGATGCCCATGCGCATGCAGAGCTGCTTGAGTTCGTTGACCAGGGCGATGTTGACGCAGCGGTAGATGTTCTCGAGGAGCTTTGTCATCTCCGCGGCCGAGGGGGTGCTGACCTGGACGACGCGGCGGAAGATGGTTCCGTAGAGTGTGGCTGCGAGGTCCGCGGCGGCAGGGCCACAACCGCCTACGACTTTGGGAATGTCGTGGCGGGCGACGGTGTCGTTGCCGGGGTCTTCGCGCTCGGGGGAGAAGACGACGTGGACGCCGGGCTGGTCGAGGGTGCGGGCAACTTTGATGCCGTGGGGATTGCCAGCCTCGAGCATGGGTGCGACGATTTCTTCGGTGGTGCCGGGATAGGTGGTGCTCTCAAGGACGATCAACTGGTCCAGATGAATGTGGGGCGCGATGGAGGCGACGGTGCCGGTGACGTAGCTGAGATCGGGCTCGTGGTGTTCGTTGAGCGGGGTGGGGACGCAGATGATGACGGCGTCCATGGCGGCGATTTCAGAATAGTCGGAGGTGGCGTGGAAGCCAGATTTTTGCGCCTGCTGAATGTCTGCGGGGAGAATGCGGACGATGTAGGAGTTGCCGGCGTTGAGTTTGGCGACCTTGTCTGGGGCGATGTCGAAGCCGGTTACCTGGAAGCGCTCGGCGCTGAAGAGCAGCGCCAGCGGGAGGCCGACATAACCCATGCCAACGATGCCGATGCGGACTTGACGGGCTTCAATTTTCTGTTTGAGATCGGCCAAACGGTTCGTGCTCGCGGTCGTCATGGTGACGATTGTACCGAATATTCAGAGGCGACAGTATCCGACCTAAGTAGCACGCAATAGTATCCTAAGCAGAACCGTTCACGAGAGCAGTCTCAGGCCCCGAACGCGTAGGACACCTGGAGAGAAACATTGGCCAAATACCTCGTTACCGGAGCGGCCGGCTTTATCGGCAGATCGATTGCCGCGGCTCTGCTGGCGCGTGGGGAGACTGTGCGCGGCGTGGACAACTTCATCACCGGCAAGCGCGAGAATCTGATTGGGCTTGAGGCGATGGAGTTTGTGACCGGCGACCTGGCCGACCCGGCGGTGTGCGCACGGGTTTGCGCGGGTGTGGAGATCGTTTTCCACGAGGCGGCGCTGGCGTCAGTTCCGCGCTCGGTTGAGAACCCGGTGGCGACCAACGTGGCGTGCGTGGATGCGACCCTGAATGTGCTGGTGGCGGCGCGGGCTGCAGGCGTGCGCCGGGTAGTGTATGCGGGATCTTCGTCTGCCTATGGTGATTCGGCAACCTTGCCCAAGCACGAAGGAATGGTGCCGAATCCGATCAGTCCTTACGCGGTGGCCAAGCTGGCAGGCGAACACTACCTGAGGTCTTTCACGCGCGTGTATGGGTTGGAGACGGTGGTGCTGCGCTACTTCAATGTCTTTGGTCCTTACCAGGACCCGACGTCGCATTACTCCGGTGTACTGGCGATCTTTTGCCAGCGGATGCTGAAGGGCGAGCCGGTGACGATCCATGGGGACGGCGAACAGAGCCGCGACTTTACTTATATCGAGAACGTGGTCCATGGCAATCTGCTGGCTGCCTCGGCGCCGGCGGAGAAGGTCTCCGGGCAGATGATGAATTTGGCCACGGGATCGAGAATTACTTTGAACAAGACGTTTGAGCTTTTGTGCGAGCTGACTGGCTACAGCAAGGAACCGGCTCATGGGCTGTCGCGGGCCGGTGATATACGCGATTCTCTGGCCGATATCGGGCTGGCGAGGAAGCTGCTTGGCTATGAACCGAAGGTGGAATTTCGAGAGGGATTGCGGCGAACGGTGGAGTGGTACAAAGTATGCGCGGTTAGCGCCTAAGGTCTTGCGCCGCGGGATTTTATTTTCCACATCATGTTTTCCCGAGCGCTACGTGCTATTGACGAATCTCTTCCAATGAAGCACACTGACGGAGATTTCCTCCTCAGTGGTTTCCAGTCTTGAACCATAGGGAATCCCTGTGCGAGGAGTTTTCGGGCCTGAGGTGCCCCTGGTTTGGCGGACGCTCCCACGGCTCAAAACGGTTTGCCGCATCAGCCCGATGCGCTTTCAATTATGGAAGTTAAACGGCATGGATCCAGTACCTCTCTGAGGGAGCTTTGGGCGGTTTTGATGCGCCGGTGGCGCCTGGTTGTTTCGATTGAGGGTGGGCTGCTGCTGGTGTGTCTTTTGTACTGCCTGATAGCGCCGAACCAATACGAGGCGCGCGCCAGGGTGGAGTTGCGCACCGCGCCGGTTTCCGCTCTGAATCTTGATTCCTCCGATTCCTCTGTTTCGACATCCATCCTTTCGGCGCCCATCGCGCAGGAGACTGTGGCCGATGAGTTTCGCAGCGACCGGCTGGCGTGGCGCGTGATTCGCCAACTGAAGCTGTACGAGGCGCCGGGTTTCCGGGGGGATTTTGCGAGCCGCTTTCCGGGATTTCATCTGGCGGAGCAGGGAAGTGCGGTTGATCCGGCGGCGCAGGCGTGGCTGCTGGAGCGCTTTGAGAAGCGGCTGAGGGTGCAGGCAATCCCGCGCACTCTGCTGCTTGAGATTCGCTTCCGGTCTCGGGATGCGGCCTTGTCGGCGGCGGTGGTGAATGCGCTGATTGGCGCGCACGGCGAGCTGGACAGCGAGTCGCGCGTGGAGGCGACCGAGCAGGCGTCCGACTGGCTGAATATGCAACTGAAGGAATTGAAGGCCAGCGTGGACCAGGATCAGGCGCGGCTGAATGCCTTCGAGAGCAAGCATGGGATCGTGAGCGCGCAGGCGGTGCTGCCCAATGGAATGCTGAGCGTGACGGCGCACAACGCGGCACTGCTTGAGATCGACGAGCTGGGCCGGCAACTGGTGGCTGCGACGACGGATCGGATTTTGCGCGAGGCTGAATATCGCGCGGCGTCAAAGGGCGATCCGGAACTGGTGATTGCTTCCGATCCTGGGCTGGAGAGCGGAGATGGTGGCTTTGCGACAGCGCCATTGCGGCAGATTCGTGCGCGGCGCAGCGACCTGGAACAGGAGCAGGCGCAACTGAGCGCCGAACATGGGGAGAATTTTCCTCGCGTGGTGGAGATTGGGCGGCAGTTGCAGGATCTGAACCGGCAGAAACAGGCCCAGGACGCGAAACTTGTGGAGCGATTCCGCAGCGCCTGGCAGACGGCGGCCGACCGCGAACAGATGGTGCGCCAAAGCCTGGAGGATGCGACCGGAGAAGGCATGAAACAGAATCAGGCCGCGACGGAATATGCGGTGATGCGGCAGGAGGCCAGCTCCAGCCAGGCACTCTACGTGCGGGTGCAGGAGAAGGTGGAAGAGGCGGGACTGGCGGCGGGCATTCACGGGTCGAATATCGCGGTGGTGGATGGTGCGCGGCAGCCCGTGAAGCCGGTGACACCGGATTTGCCGGTTTACATGGCGATTACCGGCTTCGTAGGACTTTGGTTGGCGGTGGGAGCTGCGCTCCTGATGGAGTCGATTCAGAAGCCTATGGCGCGTACGGCGGCGACGGTGGTATTCGCGTTGCTGGCGGTTGCAGCGGCGCGCGCGCAGGCGCCTACGCCGAGCACATCGGGATTGCCGACGGGTGTGGCGCATATAGGGCAGTCGCAGGAGACGCGGAGCCAACCTGACCCGAAGGAAGCGCCGACGGTTTGGAGTACGGCGGGGACGGCGGGCAAGGCCGGGTTACCGGGCGCGGCGCAATCGGCGGCTCCGATGCCAGCACCGATTGGTCCGGGCGATGAGCTGGAGATCAGCGAGTACCATACGCCGGAGTTTCGGTCGGTGGTGCGGGTTTCGGCGACGGGCACAGTGGTGCTGCCGTTGATCGGCGAGGTGAAGTTGAGCGGGCTGAACGAGCAGGCGGCGGCGCACGCGATTGAGGCGGCGCTGGTGGCCAAGGGGATGCTGCTGCATCCGCTGGTTTCGGTTCTGGTGACGGCGTATGTGGGACAGGATGTGAGCGTGCTGGGCGAGGTAGCTCGGCCGGGAGTGTATCCCTATACGGCGCACCATCGGCTGCTGGACTTGATTTCGGCGGCGTCCGGGCTTGCGCCGAGCGCGGGGCGGCTGGTGAATATTTTTTATCGCAACGATCCGGAGACGCCGCATGCGGTGGTACTGGACCCAAATGGAAGCGATACGAGTTCGGAGCACAACCCGGAGCTGAATCCTGGCGACACGGTTGAGGTGAGCCGCGCGGGGCTGGTGTATGTAGTTGGCGATGTGATTCGGCCGGGCGGGTTTCCAGTGGATCGGGTGCAGGGGCTGACGGTTGTGCAGGCGCTTGCGCTGGCCTGGGGCCCAACGCAGAACGCGGCGACCAGCAAGGGGCTGCTGATCCGCGAGCAGAAGGGCGGACGGACACTGACGGCGCTGAATCTGAAGCGGCTGTTGCGCGGCCAGGACCCGGACATTCCAGTTGAGGACGGCGACATCCTGTTTGTGCCGGATTCGCTGGCGAAGAACCTGGTGAACCGGTCGATGGAGTCGGCGATTCAGTCGGCGATCGGAGTGACGATCTACTCCGGCCTGGTTTACTCGCAGAGGTATTAGGCGATGAGAAAAGCCTCGTGGGGATTGCTGCTGGTATTCGTATTCGCGATTCCGTGGGAGTACTCTCTGGACCTTGGCGAACCGCTGGGGAATGTTGCGCGGCTCGCCGGCCTCGCGTTGCTGGTGGTGGTGATTCCGGCGGTTCTTCAGGCGGGTCGCGTGCGCACGCCGGGCCCGCTGCAGTGGATGGTGCTGGCTCTCTATCTGTGGTTCTGCTGCTCGTATTTCTGGACTATCGATGCGGTGGCGACGCTGGACAAGATGCGCGCCTACGCGCAGGTAATGATGACAGTGTGGCTGGTGTGGGAGTTTGCCGAGAGTCCGGCCGATCTGCGCTGGCTTCTGCGGGCGTTTGTGGCCGGCTCGTGGGTTTTGGCTGTGCTTACGCTGATGAATTTTGGTTCGGCGGAAGCGATTGCGGCGGGGCAGATCCGGTTCGCGGCCACGGGACAGGACCCCAACGATGTGGCGCGCTTCCTGGACATGGGGTTTCCGCTGGCGGCATTGCTTTTGACGAGCGAGTCGCGCTGGCTTGGGCGGCTTCTGGCGTGGGGCTGTTTGCCTGTGGGGCTGCTTGCGGTGTTGCTGACGGCCTCGCGGGGAGGATTCCTGGCCGCGGTGGTTGCTCTTTCCGGTTGCGGCGTTGTGCTGTTGCGCGGCCACGTGCGGATGCTGCTTGTGGGCCTGTTGGGCTTGCCGGTGATTCTAGCGGGTCTATCTTTTGTGGTGCCTCACGAAACGTTTGAACGGCTGGCGACGATTCCGGAGCAGCTCGGCGGTGGTGGGCTGAACCAGCGGATCGACATCTGGTCGGCGGGCTGGCATGCGTTTGTGCAGTCGCCTCTGCTGGGCACAGGGGCGGGTTCTTTTGTGAGCGCGGCAGGATTGTCGCCGATGGATACGGCACACAATACTGTGCTTTCGATTCTGGTGGATGGAGGCCTGTGCGCGCTGTTTTTGTCGGTTGCGATTCTTGCGCTGGCCGTGCGGTCGGTGTTGCAAACTCGCGGCGCCATGCTGCTGGCGCTGGGGACGGCTTTGGTGGTTTGGGCGATGAGTTCGATGGTTGCGACGGTTGATGAGAACCGGTCGACCTGGCTGCTGATTGGATTGATTGCTTTGGCCGGGCGGCTGGCGGTGGACGATCCGCTGGGGCTGGCCGCTTGTTTTCCTGAGCCTGCACGGGCCAACAGGTTCGAGGTGGCCGCGCAGCAGACTGCTTAAGAGGGCGAATTTGCCTGCCTCAACGCTGACCATGGCTACCATCTCCCAAATCGCTGGACTGTTCAAGGGCGGGAGCGTCAATCGGCGCATTCTGCGTGCGGCGGCGTCGGTGACCGCGGTTGGATTGCTGGTCAAAGTTGTGGGCACGTTCAAGGAGATTGCGGTTGCGGGCGTTTATGGGCGCTCGGACTCGATGGACGCGTTTCTGGCGGCGGCGTTGATTCCGAGCCTGCTGATCAATCTGATTTCAGAGTCGATGAACCAGGCGCTGGTGCCGACGCTGATCCGCGTGAAGGAGCATGAAGGGCGGGAAAAGGCGCAGGAGCTTTTCTCGAGTTCGATGTTGTGGTTGTGCGTGCTGCTGGTAGCGGCTTCACTGATGATGGCTGCGGCGGCGCGGGGATTCTTTCCGCTGATCGCTTCGCATTTTGCTCCGGCCAAGCTGGATCTGGCGATCCATATTTTTTACGCTCTGCTGCCGGTGGTGCTGATCACGGGCATCGCTACAAATTGCACGGCGGTGTTGAATACGTTCGATCGTTTTGCGCTGCCGGCGCTGGCTCCGATCGTTATTTCTGTTGCGATTATTCTGGGGGCGCTGTTGCTGGGCAATCGGCTTGGCATCTGGGCGATGGTGTACGCGATGCTGGCCGGGTCGCTGGTTCATGCAGCAATTGTGGCGTGGATGATGGACGCGCATGGGTATCGCTTCCAACTGCGCTGGTATGGGATGACGGAGGCGGCGCACGAAGTGGTGCGGCAGTACGGGCCGGTGCTGCTGAGCAGCGTGGTGGCCTCGGGCGGGTTGCTGGTGGACCAGGCGATGGCGGCGATGCTGCCGGCTGGGAGCGTGTCTGCGCTGGTGTATGCGAACCGGTTTGTGAGCGTGGTGCTGACGCTGCTGGCGGGGGCGGTTTCAACGGCGGTGGTGCCGTATTTCTCCAAAATGATTGCGCACCGGGACTGGGCCGGATGCCGGCACACGATGCGCACCTGGGCGTGGCTTACGATGCTGGTGTCGGCGCCGATTGCGGTGCTGCTGATCGTCGGCGCGCATTTGTTGATCCAAGTTACGCTGCAGCATGGCGCCTTTGGGGCTGGGGACACGGCGGTGGTGACCAAGGTGCTGGCCATGTTCGCGATTCAGATTCCGTTTGTGGTGTGCGGGCGGGTGTTTTACCGGTTTATTGTGGCGATGCGGCGGACGGATCTGATTTTTTATTGCGGGGCGATCAACCTTGTGCTGGATGTGGTTCTGAATTTGATTCTGATGCGGCGGTACGGCGTGGCGGGCATTGCGCTGGCCACTTCGCTGTGGACGGTGAGCACGTTCTTGTTTCTCTGGTATTGGAGTAGGCGGTTGCTTTCCGACGCATCTCGCGGTGAGGCGGCGGCATGATTGCGAAACCCGCGCAATACATTCTTCGCTTCGACGATCTTTGTCCTACGAGTTCGCGGCAGGGTTGGCAACGGTTCCAGGCGCTGATTGAGGAGTTCGGAATCCAGCCGATTCTTGCGGTGGTTCCTGACAATCGGGATCCCGATCTGGAGGTTTCGCCGCCGGATGCGGAGTTCTGGGCGAGAATGCGGGCATTGGAGCTGGCCGGCGCATGCATTGGACTGCACGGCTACCAGCACCTGGCGAAGAGCGAGGGCCGCGGACTGGTGCCGCTGCATCGGTGGACGGAGTTCGCGGGCGTTGACGAGGAGACGCAGCGGCAATGGATTCGTTCCGGGCTTGAGATTCTGCGCGGACATGGGCTGCACCCGCGGATATGGGTTGCGCCGCGCCATGGGTTCGACGCCAACACGCTGCGCGCGCTAGGTGCAGAGGGGATGGATGTGCTGTCGGACGGATTTGCGCGCGTTCCATTCACCCGCGGCGGGCTGACGTGGATACCGCAGCAGCTTTGGGGGCCGGTGGAGAAGGCGCATGGGCTTTGGACGATCTGCGTACATCCGAATACGGCGAAGGACGCCGAGGTCGATCGGTTGCGGGAGTTTCTGCGTGGCCATGCGGCTCAGTTCACGTCAGTGGAGCGGGTGCTGGCGGAGCTTCGGCCGGCAAGGCTGAGCCCGGCTGAACGACTGCATGAGACGGTGACGCTTTGGCGGATGAAGGGCGGGCGCGTGAGAAAGTGGCTGCGGCGCGGGCTACGCACGACGTGATCTCAGACAGGATCTAAGCCGTAACGGGATCGTGGATTTTGCGATTGGGCTGATAGCTGCGCCCGAGCAATGCTTCGTACAGTTCTTCCCATCGGTCGAGCGTTGCCTCGATGCCGAATTGTTCACCGATATGGAGGCGCGCCAGGTTGCCCATGGCGCGGCGGTCCCAGGGCGAGGCCTGCATCATGGCGGTCATGGCTTCGGCGAGTGCCGCGGGGGCGCCAGAGGGAACTAGCTGGCCGGTGCGGCCCTTGACGATGGCTTCGCGCGAGCCGGGAACATCGGTTGCGATGGCGGGCAGAGCGCAGGCGGCGGCTTCAAGCAGGCCGAGCGGGAATCCTTCCCAGCGGGAGGAGAGGACGAATCCGTCTGCAGCCTGCATCCAGGGTTTGACGTCTGATTGGAAGCCGAGAAACTGGACTCGGTGTTCGAGGCCGAGGCTGGCGGAGAGCTGACTGAGTTCACTGTGGAGAGAACCGCCGCCGACGATGAGCAGGCGGGCCGGCACGGGGACGAGGGCGAAGGCGCGGAGCAGGGTCGGGTAGTCCTTGACGGGCTCGAGGCGTCCGGCGGCGAGCCAGAGGAACTCATGGCCGATGCCCACTTTCTGGCGGGTTACGGAGCGGGTCTGGGGGTTGGGACGGAAATCCTCGACGTCGACTCCATTGGGGACTACGGTGAGACTGTCGCGGTCGACCATGCGGGCGCGGAGATGAGCATCGGCCACGGACTCGCTGACCGCGGTGACCTGGTCGGGGAGCCAGAAGCTGGCTCGATAGCCGAAGCGGCGGCCGAGCTTTCTGGTGGAGGATGTGTGCAGCGTATCTATGAGGACTGGCACTGGGGCGGCGAGGCGGGACCAGCGTGCGATCCATGCGGCGTGGGGCAGGTGCGCGTGGACGACTTGAGGCCTCTCGCGGCGGAGCCAGCGATTGAAGCGAATCCAGCCGCGCGGGTCGGCCAGTCCCTTGCGCATTTCCAGTGTGAGGAACTTGACTCCGGAGGCGGTCAGCTCGGTGGCTGCCTGACCGCCCGTGCCTGACAGCGCTACGACGGTGACGCGCCAGCCGCGGGCGCGGAAGCCTTTGGCGAGCAGCATGACCTGGCGCTCGGCTCCGGCAATGCCATCGAGGCCGGGAATGACCATAGCTACATGGCTCATTGGCCTCGCTCGGCATAGGTTGAGTCAATCAGATGTTCGTAGGCCTCGATGGCGCGGTCGAAGGCGAACTCTGGGGCTAACTGCTGCTGGACCAGGTCGAAGTCCTGCGGCGGAACGGGGACGCGCCCGCGGCGAACACGGCGGAAAATGGCCGCGCGCACAGAACCGAGGCCGCCAAGCAGGGAATACCAGGCGAGTAGCGAAAGAGCGATGGCAATGAGCAAGACTGCGAATACGAAATCCGAAAGGCATTCGTCCAAGATAATCCTCCAGCAAACACGGTCACGTATTGCGTAGAAGCCGGATGCAAGAAACAGGCCTCTACAACACATTTTAGAAAGGGCTCGGCGGTATGAAAACTCGCAGACTACAAAACAAGCCGAATCGATTTCGAATCCGGTCACGTCTGCCGATGGTCCGCCTGATGCGCTTCCTCTCATGACAACGCATAACGAGTCCCAAGGGGGGGGGCTCGTCGCTGAGGATACTAAGTCAGTACTGTAAGGAAACAACTTCGAGAGAAATTTGTCAAGAAAATGTATTCAATGTAGGAAAGAGGGGGCAAGTAAAGTGAAAACAAGCGCGGGAATCGACGGTGAGATTTGCCCGTGGCAGCACGGTTTGAGGCGCGCGTATGATGAGTGCGCATTCTTAATCGTGGGGCGAAGCAGAGTGTAAAGCGATGAGAGATGGAGGGACAGCGATGAATAGGCGCGAATTTGTGGGACAGGTGGGGATGGGCGTTGCTGCGCTGGGCAGCTTGAAGGCGAAGGATGCCTTCGGGATCGGCAGCCGGGTGCTGGGCGCGAACGACAGGATACGGATTGGGATCATTGGGGCAGGAGACCGCGGGCAGGAAGACCTGAAGAGCGCGCTGAGGAACCCGAATGTGGAGTGCGTTGCTGTTGCCGATGTGTACTCGCGGCGGCGCGACCAGGTGAAGGCTTTTGTGCCCAATGTTGTGGGCTACGACGACGCGATGCGGCTGCTGGAGCGGAAGGATATTGATGGAGTGATCAATGCGACGCCGCAGCACTTGCACTCGAAGTATTTTTTGGCGACGCTGGCCTCGGGCAAGGACTTGTACTCTGAGAAGACGCTGGCTTGGGACATACCCGAGGCGAAGGCTTGCCGGGATGCTGCGAAGGCATCGAAGCAGGTGGTGCAGATTGGAATGCAGGACGAGAGTTCGGGCGAGATGTGGGACGCGCGGAAGTGGATCGCAGAGGGGCTGCCGGGCAAGATCACGATGGTGGAGTCGTGGATAAGCCGCAATACGAAGATAGGACACGGAGAGTGGGTGCGGCCGGTTCCGGAGGACTGCAACCCGGCGCACGTGAACTGGGATCTGTTTCTATCTGGGCGGCCGAAGATTCCGTTTGATCCATACAAATTCATCAACTGGCGGCTGTTCTGGGAGTTTTCTGGCGGGAACATCACGGAAAATTTTGTGCACCAGATTGGGTGGATTATCACGGCTATGGGCTTGGACCTGCCGAAGGCCGCGACGATGACGGGCGGCGTGTATTCGGTGAAAGACGGACGGCAGGTTCCGGATACTTTTCAAGTGGGACTGGAGTATCCGGAAGATTTGCTGGTGGTGTGGCAGTCGACGTTCAGCAACCGGCGTTATGGGCTGGGCGAGCACTTCCTGGGAAACAAGGGGACGATCGAGCACGTGAGCGGATCGAACGAAATGAAGACCGGCCAGCATATCACTGACGACCCGCGCACCAACGAGGAGAATGCCTGGGGCCCGGTGAACTATTACCCGGAGAAGATCAACAATCCCGATGGCGTGGCGATCAAGGGCGAGACGATCGGGGTGAATCACATGACGAACTGGCTGGATTGCATGCGCGACCGCAAGCAGCCGAATGGGACAGTGGAGATTGCGTATCGCGCGGCGGTTGCCTGTCACATGTCGAACCTGGCCTACAAGCAGAAGCGTCGCGTGACGCTGGAAGAGGCGATGGCGGCGACGCCGGAAGAATGGATGTAAGGGGCTGATTGCCGGCAGTTGGAGGGAAGCCTGCGAACAAAAATCGCGGGCTTGCTCCGCTGCGCGGGGAGCAGGCCGGCGTCAGGCGATCCTGGGGCGGATTTTGGAGTTTTCGGCGGGATTGACTCGAGCGGGCGGCTTGCGGGGTGGCCGTTGTTCGGCCATTTGCAGCTGCTCGGGATGGAGAGCGTTGAGAGCGGCGAGCAACGATTCGGCGAGGGCGGCGGCGGAGATTTCCGATGCGAGCCATGCGCCGGGGCGGTTGGTGAGCAGGTCCACAACACCTCCCGAAGATGGCAGGGCGACGATGGGGAGTCCCGCGGCGGCGGCTTCAAGAAGAGCGTTGGGCATGCCCTCGTGGCGCGACGAGAGGGCAAAGAGGGTCGCGCCGGGGAAGCAGGCGTAGGGGTTGGCGAGGTGGCCGGCGAATCGGACTGCTGACTTGAGTCCGAGCTGTGCGCACTGGGCTTTGAGATCCGATTCCTCGGCACCAGCGCCGGCGATGAGCAGATCGGCGCGCGGGAAGCGGCGGCGAACCGTGGCGAGCGCCTCAATCAACAGGTCGAACCCTTTCTCGTGGGAGAGTCTTCCGACTGCGAGCAGGTGAGGGCCGGGGCCGTTCCAGTGGTTGGGCCCGGTTTTGGCTATCTGCATTCCGTGGCGGATTCCTTCGAGGTCAACGGGATTGGGCAGGACCGCAATCTTTTCTGCGCCGAGTTCGAGCTGACCGGCCAGGTCTGCGGCCATGGCGCTGGACTGGCAAATCACTCGATCGGCATGGCGGTAGAGAAGGCGGTAGAGAAGCCGCGTGTAGCGGGGCAGGGTTCCATGGGCGAGGGTGGAAGAGACAGTTCCGTTTTGGCGTACCAGCACGCGCGTCGAGGGCGGAAAAAAAGGCCGCAGGAAGAGCACCATGAAATTGAGGTGCGCCATTCCGGAGAGGATAACGTCGGGTTTGAGCTGCCACACGAGGCGAAGGAGGCGAAAGGCCCCAGAGCGGACTCTGACGGCTCCCAGCGCGTGGACGGCGACCCCTGGCAGTGGAGCGGGCGCCGTGGCATTGGATTGGGTGATGAGTCCCAGATGGAGATCGTACTTCTCCCGCGACAGGCCTCTGGCCAGCAGGGCTGTAACCTGCTCCGCGCCGCCGCCGCCGAGATGTGGAATCAACAACAGGACCCTGAGACGCCGTGCCATGAGATGCTCTGCTGAAAGAGTTAAACAGGGTCATGGTCACGGGCTATGCCACTTTTGTGGAGCATGTTCCTTTTTGGTCAACGGGATGGTAGATTGACGCCATAGTTCCAAAGCGACTCTTGCTCTGTCTCGAATTCGGAGAGAATCTGAAGGAAGGGGCCCTGGGCTTGCCAATGCCTGTTTCCGCGGTGAGTGATTGTGTTGCTGGTTTGCCGGCTGGCGCGGCGAAGCGGCCCCTGATTGTGCTGGGAGTTACGGATCCGATTACTTCCCTTGTGCTGAGGGGCCGTTTGCGCGCACTGCGCGAGGCAGGCTTCCGCGTAGCGCTGGTTTCGAATCCGGGGCAGTTGCTGGAGCGTACGGCGGCAAGCGAAGGGGTGGAAGCGATTGCGATTCCAATGCGACGGGGAATTGCGCCGATTGCCGATGTGGTTTCGCTGTTTCGTCTTTGGCGGCTGCTGCGCAGGCTGAAACCGGAACTGGTGGAATTCAGCACTCCCAAGGCGGGTCTTCTGGGCACGCTGGCGGCGAAGTTGTGCGGGGTGCAGCGGCGCATCTATATGCTGCGCGGGCTGAAGCTTGAGACCACAACGGGATTCAAGCGCCGTGTATTGCTGGCGGCGGAGAGGATGGCCGCGGCTTGTGCGCAGATGGTGATCTGCAACAGCGAGAGCCTGCGCGCCGAAGCGATTGCGCTGGGCGTAGCGGCTGAGGCCAAGATGCTGGTGTTGGGCGCGGGCAGCAGCAACGGCGTTGACATGGAACGGTTTTCTCCAGGCACAAGCAACGTGCGCGGGCGGTACGGCCTGGGACCGGATGCGCGCGTGATTGGCTTTGTGGGGCGACTGACGCGCGACAAGGGAGTGCCGGAACTGATCGAGGCCTTCGATGCAATTTTGAGGGTAGAGCCACGGGCGCACTTGCTGCTGGTGGGCTGGTTCGATGCCTCAGAGGATTTGCTTGGCCAGGATATGCGCGGGCGCATCGAAGAGCATCCGCAGATTCACCTTACGGGTTTTGTGGAAGCAACGGCGGAGTATTACCGGGCGATGGACGTGATGGTGCTGCCGACATGGCGGGAGGGTTTCCCCAATGTGGTGCTGGAGGCGGCCTCGACGGGGATTCCGGTTGTGACCACGCTGTCCACCGGCTCCCGCGACTCCGTAGTTCCGGAGGTGACGGGGCTGCTGATTCCGCCCGGCTATCCTGAAGCAATCAGCGAGGCCGTGGTGAAGCTGCTGCGGGATCCGGAGCGTCGCATGCGCATGGGGCGGGCGGCACGCGCCTGGGTTCTGGAGCACTATGTCGAGGAGCGGGTGTTGGGGCTGACCGCTGCTTACTATACCGGGCTGCTGGCGCCAGCAGCGGCAGGCCGGAGCCCCAGGGCCATCGCATGAAGAAAAGGCGAAGGCGCAGCTGGCAGCGTTGACGAAAGGGATACAGGGATACAGTTAGATACTTCTGCACGTGATCTTGGTCGGCTGTTCTGTTTCCAGGAGGTGTTGA
>Ga0307377_10000556_pt1 | contig 48970 bp, 46 predicted proteins | sample TR3MG_FD_202535 | JGI IMG/M metagenome (GOLD analysis project Ga0307377, IMG submission 202535) | Soil microbial communities from Risofladan, Vaasa, Finland - TR-3 | ecosystem: Environmental > Terrestrial > Soil > Coastal area > Acid sulfate soil | place: Finland: Risofladan, Vaasa | collected...
GCCTGGCTGCGCATGTGCGTGGTGGTGGCCTTGTTGAACAAATGCGCCAGGACGCTAAGCAGCACGATCGCGGCCAGATCGAACCCCAGCAGGATCGCGGTAGCCACTTGCAGCCCCAATGCCACCAAGCCGCTGCTGGCGACGACGAAGATCGCCAGCGACACGATCAGCCGCGGCCGGGCGGTCACATAGCGCAACGGCCGCCAATGGTTTTTTTTCTGCCGAGTGCTCACCGATGCATCGGCCGGCTCAGAGGGCTTCGATGCGCCGGTCATGCAAGCAGATCGTGGCAGGACGGATGCCGTGCCATCCAGACCGAAGCATACGAACACGCCGACGCCACCCGCCAGCCTTCGACGCGGGCCGCATCCAGCGCCGCCTGCACCAGTGCCGACGCAATCCCGCGCCCACGCACTTCGGGTGGCACGCCGGTATGGGTGATGGTCATGACGCCCGCCGCCAGGCTGTAGTTGAGGACGCACTGCGCGCCGTCCACCTGTGCGACGAAACGATGCGCGGAACGTTCATGCTGGATGGTCGGTGACATGCGCCCCCGGACATTGACGACGAGACAGGCGCCAAGCATAGCGCCCTGGCGCCGCACCGGCATGGACGCATGCGCGCGACCGCCTCGACTCAGGCCGGCAGCGGGTTGCCGTCTTCCTTCGATGCGGTCGCCGCCATCACGCAGTTGCGGCCCGCGCGCTTGGCTGCGTACAGCGCCTTGTCGGCGCGTTGCAGCACCGCCGTACCGTCGCGCTCCGCCGGTGCCGCCACGGCCACCCCGACCGATACGGTGAGCTTCAGCATGTGGCCGTCGATCAGCTGCGGCATGCTTTCAACCATGTCGCGGATGCGCTCCCCCAGCATCAGTGCAGAATCCATGTCGGTACCCGGCGACAACACCACGAACTCCTCGCCGCCGATACGCCCGATCACGTCGCCGTCGCGCAAGGTGGCGCGGATGCTGCACACCAATGCCTGCAGCACTTTGTCGCCACCACTGTGACCGAAACGGTCGTTGACACCCTTGAAATGGTCCGCGTCAAGCATCAGCACGCCCAGCGATTGCCGCTGCCGGTCGGCCTGTGCCAGCAGTTGCGCCGTCGCCTCGTCGATCGCCAGCCGATTGCTGACCCCGGTCAGCGGGTCGATCCGCGCCAGCTGATGCAGGTCATGCTGGATCGTCTCGTTGTAAATCAGCAGGAAACCGATACTGGTGAACAGCGGCTGGATCGACCAAAGCAGGACATACACCGTATTGGTCAGGCTGGGTGCCAGCAGCCCGGCCTGGGTCAGGTTCACCTGCATCAGCTCGACGATCCGCCAGCCCATCACCAGCATCGAGGCGGCAAGAATCAACAGCAATGAGCGACGTGCCAGCGAGGCTCCCCACCGCACATCGGCCAGCAACGGCGTCAGCATCAGCAGCAGGTCCAGCATGATCGCCACCGAGACAGCCAGGGCCCTTGCATTGGCGTTCGGGCTGGCCACGGAAAACCAGGTCATGACCAACGCACACGACACACTCGCAGTGAGCACTACGCCATGCCGCTGCCTGGCCCCAAGCAGCATGCGCAGCGCCCACACCGTCGCGGCATAGGCCACCAGTATCAGCAGGTTGCTCAACACGATGGCGTACGGGTCGTGCAACTGGCCGAACAAGCCGAGAATGCCAAGCGAGGCGGCTTCGATCGCCAATGCGCCGGCGCGGATGCGCAGGCTGGTTCGCGCCACCCCGGCATAACCGCCGGTGGAGGTCCACAACACGACCGCCAGCAGCAGTCCCTGCAGCGACCCCATCAGCGCCACTGTAGCCAGATCGATGAACATGCTTGCTCCTTTGCCGGCTCGACACAACATCCGTGCGGGCGGGCATTGCGCGAACATACTCCTCCTCGCGCGCCCTTGCGGCACCGCTGCCGCAACGGTCCGTAATGACCCCGGCATTGACAGCCCGCCGTGTTTCGCTACTTTCGATGGCTGGAACCTCCCGGGACGCCGATGGCCACGCTCATTCCAACCCGCAACAGCTGCCTTCCGCGCATGACCGGCGGCGAGAAACGCTTCTCCGAACGGCTGGAAGGCAAGCTCGAAGACGACTACCTGCTGTGGTACGACGTGCCGATCGGGCTGAAGCAGCGCCGCCCGGATTTCGTGGTATTCCACCCGCGCCGCGGCATGCTGGTGCTGGAGGTGAAGGACTGGAAAGCCGATTCCATCCACCATGCCGACAACACCCAGTTCACCTTGGTCACCGCGCGCGGCCTGGTGAAGGAGAACAACCCGCTGCTGCAGGCGCGCGCCTATGCGCTGGAAATCGGCGTGGTGCTGGAACGCGACCCGGCGCTGCGCCACCCGCCGGGCAGCCGCCACGCCGGCAAGCTGGTGATGCCGTGGGCCTACGGCGTGGTGCTGGCCAACATAAGCCGCCAGCAGTTCATCGACGGCGGCCTGGATGCCGTCATTCCGGAACACCTGGCGATCTGCCGCGAGGAGATCTACGAGACGGTCGACCCCGAGGCTTTCCAGGAGCGGCTGTGGGCGATGTTTCCGCAGGTGTTCCCGGTCGCGCTGACCCTGCCGCAGATCGACCGCGTGCGCTGGCATCTGTTTCCGGAGATTCGCGTGGCACCGGGCGAAGGCCAGTTCGGCCTGTTCGACAACACCGATACCAACGCCACCCGGCCGCTGCGGATTCCCGAGCTGATCAAGGTGATGGACGCCCAGCAGGAACAACTGGCACGCTCGCTCGGCGGCGAGCACCGCATCATTCACGGTGTGGCCGGCTCCGGCAAGACCATGATCCTGGGCTTTCGCGCAATGCAGCTGGCGCGCGAGCTGGGGAAACCCGTTCTGGTGCTCTGCTACAACAAGACCCTGGCCGCGCGGCTCGACCAGTTGCTCGGCGAGCGCGGGCTCAGCGAAAAAGTGCAGGTGTACAACTTCCACAAATGGTGCCGGAAGATGCTCACCGCCTACCACGTGGATCTGCCCGTGCGGGGCAGCAGCGACTTCTTCGCGCAGATGGTGCAGCGGGTGATCGACGGCGTCGCGCGCGGCCAGATCCCGCGTTTCCAGTACGGCGCAGTGCTGATCGACGAAGGCCACGATTTCGAGCCGGACTGGTACAAACTGATCGTGCAGATGGTCGACCCGGCCACCAACTCGCTGCTGGTGCTGTACGACGATGCGCAGAACATCAATGGCCGCATCGACCGGCGCAAGTTCACCTGGAAAAGTCTCGGCGTGCAGGCGCAGGGCCGCACCACCATCCTCAAGCTCAACTACCGCAACACGCTGGAAATCCTCTCGGTGGCGCGCAGTTTCGCCAGCGAACTGCTCGACGCCCAGGCCGGCGAGGACGACGGCGTGCCGCTGATCGCGCCGGAAAGCGCCGGCCGCCGCGGCGCGGTGCCCGAACTGATCCGCGCCACCAGCGCCAGCGAGGAACTCGCCACCCTGGTCAGCCAGATCCGCGACGAACAGGCGCACGGCCGCCGCCTCGACGACATCGCCGTGCTCTACCGCTACAACTGGCAGGGCGAAAAACTGCGCCACGCGCTGGATCAGGCCGGCCTGGCCTGCCGGCTGGCCGACGACAAGGGCGGCAAGGGCGCGCTGTTCCTGGTCAAGGACAGCATCAAGCTGGTCAGCATGCATTCCAGCAAGGGCCTGGAGTTTCCGCTGGCGATCATCCCCGGCCTCGGCCATATGCCCAAGGCCGGCGAGGACGAAACCCACGAAGCCCGCCTGCTCTATGTCGCCATGACCCGCGCCACCGAACGCCTGCTGCTGATCCATTACCAGGATTCGCTGTTCAGCAAGCGCATCCGCGACTCGATCAACGAGGTGCAGGGGCAACTGGATCGCAGCGCGTGAACCCCTCCGACTCTCGCGGAAACGGCTTCTGTAGGGGCGCACCCTGTGCGCGAAAGCCCTTGTCCGAACGCTGGCAAGGAGCATCGCGCACAGGGTGCGCTCCGCGTCCACAATAACCGCCATCCTTATGCACGACAGGAGCAAGCCATGACCGCCTTCGATCTCAACCCGCCCAGCGCGGAGCAACGCGCGCACATCACGGCCGGCCTGTCCGCCGACGAGCGGCGCGTGCTGCTGGAACACGGCACCGAGGCGGCATTCTGCGGGGTGTTTCTGGACAACCACAAGGACGGCATCTATACCTGCCGCTTCTGCGGGCTGCCGTTGTTCCGCTCCAGCGCGAAGTTCGACTCCGGTACCGGCTGGCCCAGCTTCTTTCAGCCGTTTGACCCCTCGCACATCCGGCTGATCCGCGACACCAGCCACGGCATGATCCGCGTGGAGGAAGTCTGCGCGCGCTGCGGCAGTCATCTCGGCCACGTGTTTCCCGACGGTCCGCCACCGACCGGCGAGCGCCATTGCCTCAACTCGGTGTCGCTGGGCTTTGTCGAGAACGGCGAAGCGTTGCCGGATGTGCTGCACCGTGGCACACCGGAAGGTCAGTCGGATTCCGATCGCTGAGGCTTGCTACTTAGTAGGCATGCCGCCGTAGGAGCGCGCTTGCGCGCGATGCTCCGTTGCCTGGGGTGGAGAAAAAGCATCGCGCGCAAGCGCGCTCCTACAGGCAGCGGGATCAGCGGCGATACGGCGCCAGCAGGCTCGGATCGTCGAACAACCCTGCCGGCAGCTGGTAGCACGGTTCGCGCCCGGCCGCGATCAGTTCGCGAATGCGTGTGGAGGAAATTTCCATCGGGGTGACCGACAACTCGATCAGCTTGCCTGCCGGCAGCGTACGCAGCTCTGCCGGGCTATTCACCCGGCGGCCGCTGATTTCGCGTTGCAACACGTTCGGCAGCACGGCCTGTTCGCCGGGCCGGCTCAGCACGCCGATATGCGCCAGCTCGAACAGCCTGCGCCAGCCGTGCCAGCTGGGCAGCCCGGCAAACGCATCGGCGCCCAGCAGGAGCACCAGCGGGCGCTCGCCCTGCTCGGCACGCAGCTCGATCATCGTGTCGACAGTGTACGACGGGCCGCTGCGTGTCAGCTCGCGCGCATCCAGGATCAGCCGCGACTGGCCGCGCAAGGCGGCACGCAACATCGCCACGCGCTGCTGCGCGCTGGCGATCGGCGGCGGACGATGCGGCGGAATGCCGGAAGGCATCATCAGCACCTCGGCATCGAGCAGCTCGGAAGCTTCCCAAGCCACGCACAGGTGACCGAGATGAATCGGATCAAATGTACCGCCGAAGATGGCGAGCGGTTTCATGCCAGTGCCCGGGCCGCACGGGGTTCGGCCATGGCGGCGATCAGCCGCTCGGCTTCCTGCCAGGCGTTGCCGGCCTCGCGGCCCTTGGCCATGCGGTCGATGCGCGAGGCGCGGGCCAGGCACTGCAGCCAATGCTCGCGCGGCGCGCGGCGCAGCGCCTGGCGGAACAACTGCTCGCGCGCGGGCCACAGGCGCTCGATGCGGATCTGCGCGGCGAGGTCATGCGCGTTGGCCAGGCGCAGCGCCAGTTGCAGCTGATTGACCAGCCAGCCCATCAGCGCAATCAGCTCGTCGCCTTCGGCGCGCAGGCCCGCAAGGATGCGCAGCGCGCGCGCGCCGTCGCCGGCAAACGCGGCGTCGGTGAGTTTGAAGGCATCGTAGCGGGCGCTGTCGGCAACCAGGTTTTCCATCTCGGCGGCATCGATGCGGCCCTGCCCGTGCAGCACGGCGAGCTTGTCGATTTCCTGCGCGGCGGCAAGCAGGTTGCCCTCGACCCGTTCGGCCAGCAACGCAGCGGCATCGGGCGTGGCGGACAGGCCACGCGAGGCGAGCCGCGCCCCGATCCAGGCACCCCACTCATTCGGCCGCGGCGGGTTGAACACCACCATGGTGCCGCTGGCATCGAGCTTCTTGCTCCAGGCGCCGTCGTGCTTGCTGCTCCACTCCATCGCGGTAATCAGCAGCGTGACATCCGGCGGCGGATCGGCGCAGAACGCGTTGATCGCCTTGGCGCCATCGATGCCGGGACGGCCGGTGGGCAGGCGCAGGTCGATCAGGCGGCGGGTAGCGAACAGCGACATGCCGGCGGCAGCGCGAGCCAGATCGTCCCAGTCGAAATGCTGGCCGACGTCCAGCACTTCGCGCTCGCTGTAACCGAGTTTTTTCGCCTGCGCGCGCAACGCATCGGCCGCCTCCAGCACCAGCAGCTCCACGCCGGCAAGCAGATACACCGGCGCCAGACGGTCCGCCGCCAACGCCTTCTGCCACTGCGCGGCACTCAGCGGCATCAGTGCGTGCTGGCTGCAGCCGCCGGTACGGCCAACTGGTGCTTGCCGGCCGCCTGCAGGCGGAACAGGATTGCCTGCACCATGTCGTCGTTGAGGCTGCGCTGGATCTCCTCGACCTGCGAGGCGTTGCCGACACTGTTGGCGGCGTCGTAGCTGTATTCGCGCGACATGTTGATCCGCTGGTCGGGCAGCAGGGTCCGACCAGAGGCATCGGTCACGTTGAACTGCACCTGGTAGCGCACGGCGTATTCGGTGATGCGCACGTAACCGCCCGCACTCAACGTGTCGGTGCTGAATGCCGCCACCGGCACGCGCAGTTCGGCCACACCGGGGCCGCTGTTGTCCTCGACGCTGACCCCGGCATCGCGCAGGGCGCGAGTCAGCATGCGCGGGAGGTCGCCACCGCCGTTGACGGTGATGTGCACATGCTGCATCGATGCCGGTAGCGCCGCACTCTCGCGCAGATGGAACCCACAGGCACCGAGGGCCAGCACGGACAGCAGCAGCGAGGCATGGAACAGGTGGCGCGCTTTCAGGGCTCTCATGGATTTCATCCTGCGACGATGTTGACGATCTTGCCGGGTACCACGATGACCTTGCGCACGCTCAGGCCCTCCAGGAAATTCACCACTTGCGGCTGCGCGCGGGCTTGTCGCTCGGCCTCTTCCTTCGAGGCGTTGACCGCCAGCTCGATGGTAGCGCGCAACTTGCCGTTGATCTGCACTGCCAGCGTGACCGTATCGCGCACCAGCGCGGCCGGGTCGACCTGTGGCCACGGCTGATCCTCGAGCACGGTCTGCGTATGGCCGAGTACCTGCCACAGCGCATGACTGATGTGCGGCACCACCGGGTTGAGCAGCAGTACCATCGCCTCCAGCGCCTCGTGCCGCACCGCGCGGCCCTGGTCGCTCTGGTCCTGGAACTTGCCCAGTGCGTTGAGCAGCTCCATCAGCGCGGCAATCGCGGTGTTGAACGCGTGTCGCCGGCCGAAATCGTCGCCGACTTTCTGGATCGTCTCATGCAGCTGGCGGCGCAAGGTTTTCTGGCCCGCATCCAGCACGGCCGGATCGACGACGCCTGCGGCGTCTCCCCCATCCGTCCTGCGGACACCTTCCCCCGCTTGCGGGGGAAGGGACGAGTAGGAGTGGCCTGCGGCCACGCCACCCATACGGGCATGATCGGGACCCGCCGCGTGCGCGGTCACCTCGCGCCACAGCCGCTTCAGGAAACGCGCCATGCCTTCGACGCCGGCCTCGCTCCACTCCAGCGACTGCTCCGGCGGCGCGGCGAACATCGAGAACAGCCGCACGGTGTCGGCACCGTACTTGTCGACCATGGTCTGCGGATCGATGCCGTTGTTCTTGGACTTCGACATCTTCTCGGTGCCGCCGATCGACACCGGCTGGCCATCGGCCTTGAGCACGGCACCGACCACGCGCGCCTTCTCGTCGCGCTGGATCTCCACTTCGGCCGGGTTGATCCAGTCCTTCGAGCCGTCGGCGTTGTCGCGATAGAACGTCTCGGCGATCACCATGCCCTGGCACAGCAGGTTCTGTGCCGGCTCGTCCGACTGCACCATGCCCGCGTCGCGCAGCAGCTTGTGATAGAAGCGGAAATAAAGCAGGTGCATGATCGCGTGCTCGATGCCGCCCACGTACTGGTCGACCGGCAACCAGTAGTTGGCACGTTCGTCGATCTGCGCATCGGCGCCGGGGCTGGTGTAGCGCGCGTAGTACCAGCTCGACTCCATGAAGGTATCGAAGGTGTCGGTCTCGCGCTCGGCCGCGCCGCCGCATTGCGGGCAGGCGCACTTGCGCCACTCCGGATCGGCCTTGATCGGCGACAGCACCCCGCCGGCTCCACTGAATGCGTCAGCCACGTCCTCGGGCAGCACCACCGGCAACTGGTCCTCCGGCACCGGCACCGCGCCGCAGTCCGCGCAGTAGATCACCGGGATCGGGCAGCCCCAGTAGCGCTGGCGGCTGACACCCCAGTCGCGCAGGCGCCAGTTGACCCGGCGCGAACCGCTGCCGTCCCGCTCGAAACGGGTGGCGAGCGCGGCCAGCGCCTGTTCGAAGTCCATGCCGTCGTACTCGCCGGAATTGACCAGCACGCCCCGCGGGGTCCAGGCGGCCTCTTGCTGGATGCGCCGCTCGAATTCCTCGACCACCCGCACCGGTGCGGAGATATCCTGCGTGTTGCTGTCGCGCCCTCGCAGGGCGGCACGCATCGGATCGCTGCCCACGCCGAGCGAGAGGTCGTGCTGGATCTCGTTCAACGCGTCGATCACCGAACCGTCGACGATCACCATCCTGATCGGCAGGCTGTATTTCCGCGCGAACTCCCAGTCGCGCTGATCGTGCGCCGGCACCGCCATCACCGCGCCGGTGCCGTAGCCCATCAGCACGAAGTTGGCGACCCAGATCGGCACCGGTTCGCCGCTGACCGGGTGGATCGCGCGCAGACCAGTGTCGATGCCGCGCTTTTCCTGGGTTTCCAGTTCGGCCTCGGACACGCCGCCGTGCTTCAGCTCGGCGATGAAGGCCGCCAGCGTTTCGTTGTCGCGGGCCGCCTGCAGCGCCAGCGGATGTTCGGCGGCGATCGACAGGAAGGTCACCCCCATCAGCGTGTCGGGGCGCGTGGTGAACACGCTCAGCGGTTCGCCGCCGCCTTCCAGCGCAAAATGGATCTCCAGCCCTTCGCTGCGGCCGAGCCAGTTGCGCTGCATGGTCTTGACCGCGTCGGGCCAGCCCGGCAGCGTGTCCAGGCCGTCGAGCAGTTCCTGCGCGTAGTCGGTGATCTTCAGGAACCACTGCGGGATCTCGCGCTTCTCCACCAGCGCACCGGAACGCCAGCCACGACCGTCGACCACCTGCTCATTGGCCAGCACGGTCTGGTCGACCGGATCCCAGTTCACCACCGCGTTCTTGCGGTAAGCCATGCCCTTCTTCAGCAGGCGGGTGAACATCAGCTGTTCCCAGCGGTAGTAGTCCGGTTTGCAGGTGGCGAACTCCCGGCTCCAGTCGATCGCGTAACCCAGCGATTTCAGCTGGGTGCGCATGTGGTCGATGTTCGCGTAGGTCCATTTCGCCGGCGCGGTGTGGTTCTTGATCGCGGCGTTTTCGGCCGGCAGGCCGAACGCGTCCCAGCCCATCGGCTGCAGCACGTTCTTGCCCTGCATGCGCTGGTAGCGGCTGATCACGTCGCCGATGGTGTAGTTGCGCACGTGGCCCATGTGCAGCGCCCCGGACGGGTACGGCAGCATCGACAGGCAGAAGAATTTCGGCCGGGTGCTGTCTTCCTTCACCGCATACGCATCCCGCGCGTTCCAGTACTGCTGCGCGGCGGCTTCCACCACCTGCGGGGCATAGCCCTGCCCGGGGCTGCCGCCCTGTTCGGGGCTGTCGCCGTGCTCGGTGGAATTGGGTTGCTGGATGTCCTGCATGATTTTTCGCGCCGTGATGCGGTTGGCGCAAGCCGGTGAGGGCCTGCTGCGGTGAACTGCTCAGACTAGCCCAGCGCAGGCCGGCCGCCAAGCCTGGAAGCCTGCCAGATCCGGGGATGCCGGCTTACGGGAAAGCCGGACATGCGGCTGGTTGCCCGTTGCCCAGCGCACGCGCCACGACGGCGATCTGCGCTGCCAGCTGGCCGATCGCCCGCTGGTGCCCCTGCACCAGCGCGTCGTAACCGGGCCCCACCGTTTCCACGATGCGGCTGGTGCAGGCCAATGCACCGGCGTGAGGGTCATGCAGCACACGTACACTCCAGGCGCCCTCGATCAACGCATAGCTGCCGGGCTGCGAGTCGAACCGGCGCAAATCCAGCTTGACCCGCAGCAGCGGCTTGCCGCTGTCCGGCAGGCCGCTGACGTCCTGGTTGTGCAGCTCTCGTGCGAGATCGGCCGACAGCGCGCTGCGTACTTCGTCATTGAGCGGTGCGATCCAGCGTTCGCCATCGAGCAGCACGACACCCTGACCGCCCGAGCGCACCACCAACTGCGGCTGGTCGACCTGCGCCGGCACGCCGACGGGCAGCAATTCAAACGGCAGCGAGGACTCGTCGCTGGCTGCCGACGTATCCGGCGCACCCGCCGTCTCGGTGGCGGGTGCCACCAGGGTGTAGTAATGCAATGGTGCCGAGGCGCAGGCAGCCAGGGCCAGGGCAAGCCCCAGTCCGGACAGGCGCGTTCCGGTACGAATCATGGCTGGCTCCCTGACTTCGGTTTGCTGGCTGGCACTGCCGGCGGCGCGGGGTCGGGACGCCGGCCGCGAATGAGAGCCTCCGGATGGCCGTCCAGATAATCGGTGAGCACCCGCAACGAACGCGCCATGCGTTGCAGTTCCTGCAATGTGCTGTCCAGGTTCTGCTGCAGCGGCGAATCCGCGGACAGCGCATGGTCGGCGGTACCCATGGTCTTCTGCACGCCCTGCAAGGTGTGGTTGAACTGCGGCAGCGTCTCGCCGTTGACCCGCTCGAGCGTGGCATTGAGTCCGGCCAGCGACTGATCCAGATGCTGGCCAATGCTGTCGAAGGGGACTTTGTCGAGCTTGTTGACGATCCCGGCCAGTTGCTCTTGCAGTTTGTCGAGGCTGCCGGGCACGGTGGGGATCATCAGCGGCTTGGCGGCAGGGTCGAACGCCACCGTTGGGGCGTGCGGCATGAACTCCAGCGCCAGATACAACTGGCCGGTGAGCAGGTTGCCGGTGCGCACCTGCGCACGCAGGCCGTGCGTGACCAGCCGCCCCAGCAGCACGGACTGGTCGGAATTTTCGCCGTGCGCCCTGGCTTGCGCCTCCAGTTTGGCATAGGCGCTGCCCAGGCGCTGCGGGTAGATGACGGCACCAACCAGGGTCGGAAACTGCCGGGTTTTCGTGTCGTAATCGAGATTGACCGACACCACCTTGCCAAGGTTGATGCCGAGGAACTCCACCGGCGAACTGACCGCCAGTCCGCGCACCGACTGCTCGAAGCGCATGCGGATGTACTGCGGCGGGCCGTTTGGCGGTGCCATGGCGGTGGTCCGGTCGCCGAACAGCTTGTAGCTGCTGTCTTCCCGCGCCGGGGTACTGTCATGCGGACCCGGCGGATCCTGGAACGCCACGCCGCCGGCCAGGATGGTGGCCAGCGATTGCGTATTGACCTTCAGGCCATCGACGCCGAGCGACACGTCCACGCCGCTGGCATTCCAGAAGCGGCTGGAGCGGGTGACGAACTGGTCGTTCGGGCCATCCACGAAAATCTGCAGCGAGACGCCCTTGCCGTCCCGGTCCAGGTGATAGGACACCACACGGCCGACCTGGATGTGCCGGTAGTAGACCGGCGAGCCGATGTCCAGCGAACCGAGGTCGTCGCTGTGCAGCACGAAACTGCGACCGGCGGCGCCATGGGTCAGCGCCGGCGGCTGCTCCAGTCCGTCGAAGTCGTAACGCGGCGCCTTCGAGTTGCCCACGTCGGCGCCAATGTAGGCGCCGGAGAACAGCGTGCCTACGCCGGAGATCCCGCCCAGGCCAATCCGCGGGCGCACCACCCAGAAGCGGGTGTCGGCCGTGGCAAAACCTTCCGCGCTCTTTTCCAACGCCACGTTCACGGTGACGTGGCTGCGATCGTTGCTGAGCCGGATCTTGCCGACCTTGCCGATCACCACGTTCTTGTACTTCACCGGCGTCTTGCCCGCATCCAGCCCTTCGGCAGACTGGAAGCTGATGGTGATCTTCGGGCCGGCCTGCAGCCAGCTGTTGATGGCCAGCGACAGCCCGACCGCGGCGGCAATCACCGGCACCAGCCAGATCAGCGACGCGCCGAAACGCCGCCGCCGCACCGTCGGCTGCGGCAGGTCCCCCGCGGCTGGCGCTGTTTCGTCACTCATCATCGCACCCGCAATCCCAGATCAGCCGCGGATCAAAGCTCATGGAAGCCAGCATGGTCAACACCACGGTCAACCCGAAGAACACCACGCCCGGCAGCGGCTCGACACTGCTGAACACGCTGAAGCGAACCAGTGCGGTAAGCAGGGCGACCACAAACACGTCCAGCATGGACCAGTAACCGACGAATTCAACCAGCCGATAAAGCCTGGCGCGCTGATGCTGCGCCCAGTTGCTGCTGCATTTGCCGCAGACCAGCAGCAGGCTGAGCACCAGGAATTTCAGCATCGGCACCATGATGCTGGCGGTGAACACGATGATCGCCAGGTCCGGCGCACCCTTCACCCACAACTCCACGACGCCGCTGATGATGGTGTTGTCGTCCACCTCGCCGATGCTCGCCGTGCGCATGATCGGCAGCAGGTTGGCCGGGATGTACAGGATGAACGCGGCGAGCAGCAGCGCCGCCGTGCGGCTGTAACTGGCCGGCTTGCGCCGATGCAGCCGCGCACCGCAACGCGGACAGGAGGCACCGGCCACCTGATTGTCGCGGCAGACCAGGGCGCACACGTGACAGCGGATCAGCCCCAGTTCGGCGGCCCGCGGCAGCTTGCTCATGGCTTGCGCTCCGCGGTGACGTCCCACAGCTGGCGAAAGTCGACCCCGGCGAACACGGTAATCAGCACGGTCAGCACCGCGTAGGCGAAAACGCCCGGATCCGCGGTCACCTCGAAGTAGGCGCGTGCCTTGACGATGGCCACCAGCACGCCGAGCATGAACACCTCGCTCATGGTCCATGGCCGCAGGTAGTGCAGCACGATCATCACGCCGCGAAAGCCCGGCCCGCGCTCCCCGCGGCGGGCAAACCAGAACACCCAGCCGAACAACAGCATTTTCATCAACGGAAAGAAGAACAGCGTTGCCGCGACCAGCACTGACACGATTTGTGCGTGTTGTTGCCACATGGCAATGATGGTGCCCCACAGCGTGGCACTGCTCTGCTGGCCATTCAGCCCCAGCGTGACGATCGGCCAGATGTTGGCCTGGATGAATACCACCATTGCCGTCGCCGTGAGCGCCAGCAACCCGTTGGCACTGAGCCGATGATGCCGTTCGAGCACGAAATGGCAGCGCGCGCAGCACGCTACCTGGCCGCGCGCCAGCGGAATGCGGCGGTAGACCGTATCGCAATGCTCGCAAACCAGCAGGGGTGCGGGTGACATCGTGTCCATGGGCTCGACAGCATGCTCCGATATGGCCGTGTGGCGATTCTCGCAAATCTGCCGCAGTCATGCTGAACCGCGTGCCAGACGACGCGGACTTGATATGCTCGACTGTGCCCCCGATCTGATCCGCACGCCCCATGAAGCCGGAGTTTTCCGTGACTGCCACCACCCACGCGTTCGATGTGGACAAACAGAATTTCGAGGCCGACGTGCTGCAGGCCTCCCTGGACACGCCGATCCTGGTCGATTTCTGGGCCACCTGGTGCGAGCCTTGCAAGACCCTCGGACCCATGCTGGAAAAGCTTGCCGCCGAATACAACGGCGCATTCCGGTTGGGCAAGGTCGACGTCGACGCCCAGCAGGAGCTGGCCGGCATGTTCGGTATCCGCAGCATACCCACGGTCATGCTGGTAAAGGATGGCCAGCCGCTCGACGGTTTCACCGGCGCACTGCCGGAAGGTCAGCTACGCGAATTCCTGTCGCGCCATGTGCAGCCGCTGGAAGCGCTGCCGGTCGATGCCGCGATCGACGACGCCGTCCTGGAAACGCCCGAGCAGTCGATCAACCGCGTGCAACAGGCGATCGCCGCCGAGCCGGACCGGTCCGATCTGAAACTCGATCTGGCCATGGCGCTGATGCGTGCAGGCCAGGCCAGTGCCGCCGCCGCGGAACTGGCAGCGTTGCCGGCCAACCTCGCCACCGATGCGCGCGCAGTGCGTCTGCACCATCAACTCGACCTGGCGCGCGCACTGGAAGGTGCGCCGCCGCGGGACGAACTGCAGCAGCGCATACTCGCCGACGGCAACGACTGGGCTGCGCGCGACCTGCTGGGCGTGCGGTTGCTGCTCGAAGGCGATGCCGCCGCGGGACTCGATCAGTTCCTGACCATCATGCAGCACGCCCGCGACTGGAACGACGGTCAGGCGAAGAAGCGCCTGCTCGCTGCCTTCGCCACGCTCGACGATGCCGACCTGGTCGGGCGTTACCGCCGCAGGATGGCCTCACTGCTGTTCTGATCCCCGACCAGCCTCCCCCGCGTAGGAGCGCACCCTGTGCGCGAAAGCTTTTCGTCAACGCCCGACAAAGGCATCGCGCACAGGGTGCGCTACCAGCAACACCTGCCAGGAATTCCATGCGCGCATCCACCTTCCGCCGCCTGATCAACCTGTGGCCGCCGTTCCTGTTCAACAGCATCCGCGTGCAACAGGTATCCGCGGACTGGACCGAGGTGCGCGTGGTGCTGCGGCTGCGCCCGTGGAACCGCAACTACGTCGGTACCCAGTTCGGCGGCAACCTGTTCGCGATGACCGACCCGTTCTGGATGCTGCTGCTGATGCGCCAGCTCGGCCACGATCACTTCGTGTGGGACAAGGCCGGCACAATAGACTTCATCGCTCCCGGTCGCGAGGACGTCTTTGCCCACTTCAAGCTGGAGTCTGCCGTGGTCGACGAAATGCGCGCCGCCGCCGCTGCCGGCCAGAAGGTGCTGCGCTGGTTCGAGACCGAGGTGAAGACCGCTTCCGGCGAAGTGATCGCGATCGTGCGCAAGCAGATCTACGTGCGGCTGAAGCCCAAGGCACGCTGAGCGCGATCCTTCGCTGGTTCACTCCTGCTCGAAGCGGGCGATCTCGTCGAGCATGGCTTCGGCTTTCTGCACGCTGCGGCCGGCTGCCCTGTTTTCGATCGCCCGGGCATGTCCCAGGCGTCGCGCCAACCACGCGGTCAGCATCACCACGGCGAGTCCGATAAAACCGCTCGACAGCGACCAGAGCAGAAACGTCGTCCTGTACGTCCACAGATCGAACCCGTATTCGGCCAGGTTCATCCACAGCACGGGGATCCAGATGAAACAGGCAATGATCGCGTTTGCCGGCGCCTCGACGCTCGTGCGCCATCCACGCAGATCGGCTAACCGGCGCTGGATCTCGAGCACCGGCGCCGCATAGTCGATCTGCCGGATCAGATACAGGTTGCGCGCGGCGGAAATGATGAACAGCAAGCCGCAGACATGCACCAGCAAGCCGCAGATCAGTAGATGCCGGACATGCAGATGGCCGACCCAGAACGATCCGCCCCAGAAGGCGAACACCATGCCCAGGGCACCCTGAATCGCCTGGCCCCACACCAGCGGACGCAGCCCGCGACGGGCCTTGTCCAGCTTGCCGTCCCTGAAAATGCCGAACTGCAAGGCATCCTGTCGCTCGAACCGGCGGTCGAGCTCCTGCCAGGCCTGCTTGAAGTCATCCAGTTCCACCTCATGCCCTCGCTGCAATGGTTTTTGTCGCGGTCATCTGCCCGCGCAGTCTCTGCTTGATGCGACCGAGCTTGGTCGCCACGTTGGTCTCGCTGATGCCGAGGATTTCGGCGATCTCCGCGTAGCTTTTGTCTTCCAGGTAGAGCAGGATCAGCGCGCGGTTGAGCGCGTCGAGTTCGCCGATAAGGGCATGCAGCGTGGCAAGCCTTTCATCCTGCTCGGCGATCGGCTCGCCGCCACCGAGGGCTTCCAGGTGATGTTCGTCCAGCGGCTCCGTGCGATGCGCCAGCGAACCCTTTTCGCGGCGCCGCCGGGAGATCGCCACGTTCAGCGCGATGCGGTACATCCAGGTGGAAAACTTCGCGCGTCGCGCGTCGTAGCTGCCAAACGAGCGCCACAGCTGTACGCTGATTTCCTGTGCCAGGTCGTTGCGATCCTCCACCTCGCAGGTATACACCGAGGCCACCTTGAAGATGATCTTGCGGTGCTCGCGCAGCAGCATCTCGAACCGTTGCTGGTGTCGTCTGTCGGTCATGCTGTCGAAATCCCCGCTGTCCAACCCATGATTCGCACGGCCACAAAAAAAATCACAGTCGTGACGTTCCGCCCGGCACCGCCACGCCAGCATGCCTACAATGTGTGACTTCCTCCCTCGCGACCGACCTCATGCGACCGCTGCGCCTCAAACGCTATCTGCTGACCGGCCTGCTCACCTTCATCCCGTTGTGGGTGACCTGGCTGGTATTCAAGTTCGTGCTGGGCATGCTGGCCGGCATCGGTGCGCCCCTAGTGAACGCCTTGCTGGGTGCGCTGGCGCTGCTCGCGCCGAAGGCGGCGACGATACTCAACAGCGAGTGGATCGACTTCATGGTTGCCCTGCTGATCACGCTCGGCGCGCTCTACCTGCTCGGCGCGCTGGCCAACCGGGTGATCGGCCAGCGTTTCATCAACGGCTTCGACGCATTGCTGGCGCGCATCCCGGTGGTGCAGACGATCTATGGCGGCACCAAGAAGCTGATGACGGTACTGCAGAACAAGCCGTCCGGCGTGCAGCGGGTGGTACTGGTGGAGTTTCCCCGCCGCGGCATGCGGGTGGTCGGCTTCGTCACCCGGGTGATGATCGAGGACGGCACCGGCCGCGAGATGGCGGCGGTGTTCATCCCGACCACGCCGAACCCGACCGGCGGCTATCTCGAAGTGGTGCCACTGGACGAATTGACGCCGACCGACTGGACGATGGACCAGGCGATGGCCTTCATCATCTCCGGCGGCGCGGTGGCACCGGATACACTGCCCGCCTCACCGCGCCTGCCGTCCCGGGATTCGTAGATACCCGGCCGACCAAAGTCCGACAGGCTGGTAGCAGCCTGTCGGGCTTTGGTGGTCGAGGCGAGAATTCGGCTGTGCGAGGACAGACTACGACGCTTCGCCGGCCCATGGTGGTTCCATGGGCCAAGAAGCGGCGGATATATGGACAGCACAGACGGATTCACAGCCCGGCCAACCAAAGTCCGACAGGCTGCTAGCATCTGCATCCATGAAGAACCCCATACCCAACCGCCTTGCCGCCCTGCGCACGGCCATGCAGCAGCATGGCGTCGCCGCCGTACTCGTCCCCAGCACCGATCCGCACCTGTCCGAATACCTGCCGGATCACTGGCAGGCACGAATCTGGCTATCGGGCTTCACCGGTTCGGCCGGCACCCTGGTCGTGACCCGCGAACATGCCGGCCTGTGGACCGATTCACGCTATTTTTCCCAGGCCGAACAGCAACTGGCCGGCAGCGGCATCCATCTGATGAAGCAGCGCGTGGCACATGCCGCCGAACATCTGGAATGGCTGCAGCAGCACCTGCACGGAGGCGATGTACTGGCCGTGGCGGGCGACAGCCTGGCCTTGGCCACCCAGCGGCAGATCGAGCGCCGGTTGCGCGAGCACGGCGCCAGCTTGCGCATCGACCTGGATCTGCCGGACCTGATCTGGTCCGATCGTCCCGCCCTGCCGCAGGCACCGGTGGTCGAACATGAGCTCGCCTATGCGTGCATTGCGCGCAGCGACAAGCTGATTCGCCTGCGCAACGCCATGCGCAAGCTGGGCGCCACCCATCATCTGCTTTCCAGCCTCGACGACATCGCCTGGCTGACCAACCTGCGCGGCAGCGATGTCGAATGCAATCCGGTATTTCTGGCGCATATGCTGGTGGAAGCCACCGGCCGCGCCACCGTGTTCGTCCAGCGTACCAAGCTCGGTGATGCACTGGTCGCTGCGCTGACCGCCGACGGTATCGAGATCGCCGATTACGCCGCGATCACCTCGGCCCTGAACGACCTGGGCGCCGCCGACAGCCTGCTGCTGGACAGCAACCGGGTAGTCAGCGCGATTGCCAGCGCCATCGCGCCGGCCGTCAGGCGTATCGAGGCAGCCAACCCCAGCACCGCGTTCAAGGCACGCAAGAGCGCAGCCGAGCTCGATCACATACGCGACGTGATGCGTCGCGACGGCGCCGCCCTGGTCTGTGCCTTCCGCCGGCTGGAGCAGCGGCTGGCTGCCGGCATGAACGTGACCGAGCTGGACGTCGACACGCTGCTGCTGGAAGAGCGTTCGGCCCAGCCCGGCTATGTCGGCAAGAGCTTTGCGACGATCGCCGGCTACATGGCCAACGGCGCGTTGCCGCATTACCAGGCGACGGCAGAGCACCACAGCACCTTGCAGGCCAAGGGCCTGCTGCTGGTCGATTCGGGAGGCCAGTACCATGGCGGCACCACCGACATCACCCGCGTGCTGGCGCTCGGCCCCACCACCGCCGAGCAACGGCGCGACGCCACCCTGGTGATGAAGGGCCTGATCGCGTTGAGTCGCGCGCGTTTTCCCATTGGCGCCAGCGGCCCGCAACTGGATGCACTGGCGCGGGCACCGTTATGGGCCTCGGGCATGGATTACGGCCACGGCACCGGCCATGGCGTGGGCTACTTCCTCAATGTGCACGAAGGACCGCACGGTATCCGCCCGCCGTCCAGCGGTGGCGCGCTAGTGCCGCTGGAGCCGGGCATGATCAGCTCGATCGAACCGGGTCTGTACAAGCCCGGTCGGCACGGTATCCGTCACGAGAATCTGGCCGTGGTGGTGGAAGCCGAGCAGACCGAGTTCGGCGAGTTCCTCGGATTCGAGACGCTCACGCTGTGCCCGTTCGACCGGCGCTCACTGGAAATCAACCTGCTCAATCCGGAAGAACGCGCCTGGCTGGACGATTACCACGCCGGCGTACGCGCCGCGCTCAGCCCTCTGCTCGACAGTGCCGATCTGGAGTGGCTCAACCGCCACTGCGCAGCGTTGTAGAGCACCTCGAACAACCCCGGTTTGTGTAGGAGCGCGCTTGCGCGCGATGCTCTTGCTCCACCCCCGGCAAAGAGCATCGCGCGCAAGCGCGCTCCTAACAATTGCCAGGGATCCGGTTATGCGAGATTTCCTCAGCTGCGGCTGGGCGGCACCAGCCTGAGTTTGCTCGGCACATGCGGATGGACGGGGCATAGCAGAAGCTTGATCTCGGCAGCCTCGATCGGATAGGCATACAGATAGCCCTGCCCTTCGATGCAACCCTCGCGCAGCAGAAAATCATGCTGCCCCTCGGTTTCGATACCTTCGGCGATCGTGCTCAAGCCAAGGCTCTTCGCCATCGCCAGCATCGCCTTGGCAATCGCCACATCGTTGGCGCTGGCCGGCAACCCCGTCACGAAAGAGCGGTCGATCTTCAGATACGACACGGCCGGCAGCTTGAGATAGGCCATGGAGGAATAGCCCGTGCCGAAGTCGTCGATGGCCACCTCGATGCCCAGTGCATGCAGGGCGCGCATGGTGCGTTCGGTCTCGTCGCCGAGCTTCAACATGGCGCCCTCGGTGATCTCCAGCATCAATCGACTCCCGGACAACTGCCTTGACTGCAGCACGCGCTCCAGCCCCTCGACAAAGGCTGGATGGCCGAACCAGCGGGCCGACACATTGACCGCCACGCGAATAGGCGGCACCCCCGCCTTGTCCCATGCCTCGATCTGCGCGCACGCCGTTTTCAGTACCCACTCGTCGATGCGGCGAATCAAGCCGAGGCTTTCCGCCACCGGGATGAACTCCACCGGCATCACCTCACCGCGTTCCGGGTGTCGCCAGCGCAACAGTGCCTCGACCGCCACGATGCGACCGGTGCGCAGCTCGACGCTGGGTTGATAGACCAGACGCAGTTGGTCATTGGCCAGTGCATGGCGCAACTCGGTTGCCAGCAACAGACGCCGACTGGTGTTGGCGTGCATCAGCGGCGTGTAGAAACGGAACGTATTGCGCTCTTCGGTTTTTGCCACGTACATGGCGGCATCGGCATTGGCAATCAGGGTGACCGCCGTGTCGCCATCCAGCGGATAGCCCGCGATGCCAATGCTGGCACTCATCACGATTTCGTACTCGTCCACCACGAAAGGCTCGGACAAGGCGGCAAGCAAACGTCGGGCGACGGCGATGGCATCCTCGCGCAGGTTCATGCGGCCGATCAATACGGTGAATTCGTCGCCGCCGATGCGTCCGGCCACATCGGTGTCGGACAACTGCCGCTGGATGCGCTCGCCCACCCTGACCAGCACACGGTCGCCGATCGCATGGCTGTAGCTGTCGTTGACGAGCTTGAATGCGTCCATATCGATGAACAGCACCGCCGCCGCCAGGCGATCGCGGCCTACGCCGATGATTGCCTCGTCGCACTGCCGCTCGAACTCTGCCCGGTTGACCAGACCGGTCAGCGGATCGTGCCGTGCCAGGTACTCCAGTCGGCGCTGATTGACCTTGGTGGCGAAGATGTTGGTGAATACCGCGACGTAGTAGAGCACCTGATTTTCCGCGTCGCGGATGGCGCTGATACTCAGATGTTCCGGATAGCTGGTGCCATCGCGACGTGTACTGAGCACTTCACCGAGCCAGTTGCGGCCGGCGGCGATGTCATCCCAGATCGCCTGCGGCATCGGCGAACCATCGGGCAGGCTGCGGGTGTCGTCGAGGCGCCTGTCACGCAGATCCCGTGCGCTGAACCCCGTGATTTCGGCATGCGCGGCATTGGTCGAAACCACCAGGCGATCGGCATCGGCGATGATCACGCCTTCGGCAATGCTGGACAGCGCCTCAGCGGCAATCCGGCGCTCCTGCTCCATCTCCACCCGTTCGGTGATGTCGCGGATGATCGCCTGACGCACCGGCTTGTTGGCCCAGGTGGCCAGGCTGCTCTGCGTTTCCACCGGCCGGATGCCGCCTGCGGCGTCGAGCAGGGTGTTGGTGTCCGGGCGATCGGTCAGATGCGAAACGGTGCGCATGAACAGTTGGTCGAACCGATCGCCGATCAAGTCCCCTGCGTTGCGCCCGGTCCACGCCGATGCCATGCGGTTGACATCGAGTATCCGCCCACTTGCCTCATCGACCATCACGATCGCATCGGCCGCGCTGTCGAACAGCAGGCGGTAGCGCTCCTCCGTGCCGCGAACGCTTGCAAAAATTCGCCTTGCCATACGCAGCCAGAGCAGGACGGCAATGCCGGCAGCAGCAAGGACTGCGTAAAAAAGCATATGGCCGAGCCATACAGCGCCATGAGCTATTTCCAGCGAAAAAAGATCGGTTTGTGGTTGTATTGCACGATTGAGCTTGTCAATGCGCTCACGCTGCGCTATGACGCTTTCTTGTGTCACTGAACCAGCCGCGTATGCACGCTGCAATTCATTGGCTATTTCATGCAACTCATCGATCGGCTTGTCAGTGGAGCGCCACGCTTGTAATGCTTTATTCATGTGAGGCGACCGGGAAAAATATCGCAGCATGAAAACCATGCCCGCTTTGGCTGTGGGCATGACGTTTCCGCGAACAAAGGCCTTATTCACCTCATCCTTGTCAAAGTGACCACGTGCAATTGCATCCCTGGCTAAACGATCGGAGTCCAACAGTGAGTAATTGCTGGTGAAGCTGGCGAAACATGCCGGATTGCCGGCAATCGCGTAGTTATCGAGATCGATTACTGCCTGCTTCTGGGCCTTTGACCAGATACTCTCGCTGTTGAGAAAGCCAGCGAGAGTTACCTGAACCTGCAGCGCTCCCCAGGTAAGCAGGAGAACAAGACCGATGATTGCAACAAGCGCGTAAGCGAGCGGCATCAATCGATACTGCAGGGAGCTTTGCAAAGTGGTGTGTGTGCTACGCATCGCTCCATTTGACTCGATATTTTTGAACGGCCACAGTCCCGGTGTCATTGCCTAGCACATCCACGCACTCTGCTCGACTAGAACCGGTCAGTCACGCAGCGGCTTCGCACAGCTCTGTCTGATCCTGACGCGACTGCATGCACCGATCACCCAGCAGGCACATGCTTACATAGCTTCTCTTCACACATTCTGTCAGGTGGGCGACATCTTGTGATGCAGGTTTAGTGCCCAGTAGAGTACATATAATTTCCAGTGCTTCCCATGGGTGCGTGTCATCATAGTCGGCATGAAGGTGGAGCCAGCGCAGACTTGGAGCCCTCACGGATTTTTCGAAGCTTTCCCTGTACTTTGTACTCTCATAGACGAACTGCGACCACTCACCTGTGACGCCTTCGATGGCATAGTTGGTGGCAACCATGCCAGCCGCCAAGGTGCCACGCGTGCTCACCTCCTCGCACCATGCGGCAAGGCCACCTGTGCCGTGCGGGGCAACGCCATGCAGAACCGTGTCGCGCGGGATGCCGGCGCCCTCCGCCCAGTTGATCCAGTATTCGGCATGATTCTGTTCGACACGGATATTTCGCACAAGCCAACGGCGCGCCATGTCATCGCCTGCACTGCGACCGTACTGCGTCTTGAGCAAATTGAGTGCCATATAGCCGGGAAAGCGCTCGATGAAAGGCCAGATTCCCACCATGAAATTCGTTGTGGCAATTTTTCCAAGAGTACATTCGCGCATCATTGCCCACAATTCATGATCCAGCACGACCTGCTTGGTACTCTCACAATCAGCCACCATGTCCTGCGCCCATTGCGGGTAGCTGGTCAGTTCTTTCAGCGGACCGGTACGTTCGAAACTTGCGTTCATGGCATTACTCCAGTTGTTGGTGTCAAAAATTCGCCGGCTACATAGCGCCGCGACAGATCCGTCGTCAAAATAACGACGGAGCACCATATTGCTCATACATGGAAGCCGATGCGAGCCGCATGCGATGCACGGAGCGCGGCATCCGCAACATATTTCGACCCAGGTATCCCCTCATCGCCGCCCGGAAGCACGCACGTCCGCGTCCTGGCGTCATCGAGCCGATGTCCTTATCAGGCGTGCCCGCATGCCGCCTGGCAAGGGCCGCGCCGGGCACAGCCGACCGCCGGTGGGCAGCCTCGCTGCAGGCGGCCCGATCCCTGAAAATGGTTTTTCTTGGCGCCCGAACCCGAAATCCATCGCCGCCGCACAATGCGGCGAAGTAGCCCCTCTCCGGCGAAACTGTGCAGCGCCATCCATCGAATGCCGCGCCGCATGTAACCGAAGCCACCTCTTCGGCGAAGAACAAGTGTGTTCAAGCCATGTCGGGCGTACCGATGCCGGCACGGCCGCAGACACAAAAGACCGTTACGGGGCAGTACCGGCCATCTCATTCCGCGGCAGTCGCATCCAGTCCTGCCGCACGAACGTAACTTGGTGGAAAGCCATTGGCTCTCCCGTGAACCGCCAGCGAGGCATGCCATGATCCGTCGAACTGCCATCCTTCTCGTTTCCGTTGCCGCTGTACTGATGCTGGCTGTGAGCGCCTGCCAGGGAGCATCCGCTGCCGGCGATGCGGTGAGGCTGCCCGCCCCGCGCGTGGACATGCCCGGAACCGCGGCACACACCGAGCAGACGGCCGTGCTGGCGGGCGGCTGCTTCTGGGGCGTCGAATCCGTGTTCGAACACGTCAAGGGCGTGCGCAAGGTAGTGGCTGGCTACGCCGGTGGCAGCGCCAGTACCGCGCATTACGACCAGGTCAGCGATGGCGACACCGGTCATGCCGAATCGGTCAGGGTGCAGTTCGATCCCGCGCAGATCAGTTACGGCCGGCTGCTGCAGATTTTCTTTTCGGTCGCGCTCGATCCGACCCAACTCAACCGGCAAGGTCCGGACAGCGGCACGCAATACCGTTCGGTGGTGTTCTACGGCAACGACGAACAGAAGAAGGTTGCCGCCGCCTACATCGCGCAACTGACGGCGGCCAGATCCTTCGCGGCACCGATCGTGACCCAGGTGGTGCCGCTGCAGGCGTTCTATCCGGCCGAGGCCTACCACCAGGATTATGCCCGGCGGCACCCGGACAATCCCTATATCGTCTACAACGACGCGCCCAAGGTGGCGCACCTCAAGCAGCTGTTTCCGGAGCTGTATCAGCCGGAGCTGCAAGTAGTGGATGTCCAACTGCATTGAGCCATGCCGGGCGGGCCGGACTTGCACGAGGCGACACGGCCCCCATCTCGGGACTTCCGCGCAGGTTGCGCGCCTGCCCTGACACCGTCCTGTCGTGCCGCCTCACTCATCGCCAACACCGACCGAGCCCACCGATCTCACGCGCAGTTTTCTCGGCGTGTTCCGCTTCAGCGGGCGCGCGCTGGAACTGGTGTGGAGCACCAGCCGGCCCTTGACCGTGGCACTGGCGCTGCTGACGATCACCGCCGGCCTGCTGCCGGCGGGTGTCGCCTGGGCCGGCGCACAGATTGTCGATGCCGTGGTGGGTGCGAGCCGGCTGTGGGCGGCGCATGGGCAGGCAACGCTGCGACCGGTATTCGCCTGGGTGGCGCTGGAAGGCGTACTGGTGGCCGCACTGGCCGGTGCGCAACGCGGCCTGTCGCTGTGCCAGTCGCTGCTGCGTGCGCAACTGGGGCAGCGGGTCAACGTGATGATCCTGGAGAAGGCGCTGACCCTGGAGCTGGCACACTTCGAGGATTCGGAGTTCTACGACAAGCTGACCCGCGCCCGGCGCGAGGCGTCGAGCCGGCCGCTGTCGCTGGTCACGCGCACCTTCGGCCTGGGCCAGAACGCGATCTCGCTGGTCAGCTACGGCACCTTGCTGTTCCGCTTCTCGCCATGGGCGGTGCTGGTGCTGCTGCTGGCCGGGCTGCCCTCGTTCCTCGCCGAAACCAAATTCTCCGGCGATGCGTTCCGGCTGTTCCGCTGGCGCTCGCCGGAAACGCGCATGCAGCTGTACCTGGAAACCGTGTTGGCGCGCGAGGACCACGCCAAGGAAGTGAAGCTGTACGGTCTGGGGCCGCTGCTGCTGCAGCGCTATCGCGACATCTTCCATCTGCTGTACGGCGCCGACCGCAACCTGACCATCCGCCGCGACAGCTGGGGTTTCGGACTGGGCCTGCTCGGCACGCTCACGCTCTATGCAGCATATGGCTGGATCGCCATGACCACGGTGGTCGGCCGCATCACGCTGGGCCAGATGACGATGTACCTGATGTTGTTCCGGCAAGGCCAGTCGGCGGTGTCGGCAATGCTTTCGGCGATCGGCGGCATGTACGAGGACAACCTCTACCTGTCGACCCTGTACGAGTACCTGGAAACGTCGGTGCCGAACGCGCCGGGGGTGGCCCAGCGAGGCGCGAGGCCCGATGACGGCATCCGTTTCGAGCAGGTCAGCTTCACCTATCCGGGCGCCAGCGAACCGGCGCTGCAGGACATCAACCTGCACATCCGCCCCGGCGAATCGCTGGCGCTGGTCGGCCAGAACGGTTCGGGCAAGACCACCCTGATCAAGCTGCTGACGCGCCTGTATTCACCCGACCGCGGCCGCATCCTGCTCGATGGCACCGACCTGCGCGACTGGGACGAAAACACCTTGCGCCAGCGCATCGGGGTGATCTTCCAGGACTTCGCGCGCTACCAGATGCGCGTGGGCGAAAACGTGGGTGCCGGCGACGTCACCCATTTCGAGGACGCCGTGCGCTGGCGCGAGGCCAGCGACAAGGGCATGGCCAGCGAGTTCATCGACAGCCTGCCGGCCGGCTTCAACACCCAGCTCGGCAAGTGGTTCCGCGAAGGACGCGAGCTGTCCGGCGGGCAGTGGCAGAAGATCGCGCTGGCACGGGCCTTCATGCGTTCGCGTGCGGACATCCTGGTGCTGGACGAGCCCACCGCCGCGATGGATGCCGAGGCCGAGGCGACCATCTACCAGCATTTCCGCGACCTGGCCGGCAACCGCATCGCGATCCTGATCTCGCACCGCTTCTCCACCGTGCGCATGGCCGACCAGATCATCGTGATCCAGGACGGCCGCATCATCGAACACGGCAGCCACGAACAGCTGATGGCGCTGGACGGCCACTACGCACACCTGTTCTCGCTGCAGGCGCAAGGTTACCGCTAGTCCGAACAGGCTTGTGGTCAATCCTCGAAGCAGGGACCCAACTCCCGCACCTCGATCGTCGCCCACTGCGCAGCCGGACATTCGGCGGCGATGGCGATCGCTTCGTCCTTGCCGGCGCAATCGAGCAGGAAGAACCCGCCGATCATTTCCTTGGCCTCGGCAAATGGGCCATCCTTGAGCAGGCACTTGCCGTCCTGCTTGCGCAGGCGCACCGCATGAACGTCGGAGCGCAGCGACTGACTGGCTGTCAGCAGGCCGCGTTCCTTCAGACCCGCACCGAACGCCACCATCTGAGCATAGACCTCGCGCCCCTGTTCTTCAGTTCGGGCTTCACGTTGGCCACGGGGTTCGACAATCAGCAGGAGATACGCCATCGCACTTTCCTTGGGTCGGGAACCGGATTTTGCCGACAGCGTCGATGCGACGCCCGCGGCGAGATTGGCTTGCTCACGATCGATCTGGCGCTCGTTCGCAGTCTGTCGCTCGCTGCCGAAGGAGAGCGCATTCGCGGACGTTGTTCGTCAGCGCGGCGGCCTGGAGGAAGGCATCACGGGCCTCGTCCAGGCGACCGAGCTTGCGCAGAAAATCGCCACGAACGCTGGGCAGCAGGTGGTATTCCTTCAGCGTCGCATCCGTGGCCAGCGCATCGACCAGATCCAGCCCGGCCTGCACTCCAAACGCCATCGATACCGCCACCGCGCGGTTCAATTCGATCACCGGCGACGGCGTCAATTGCGCCAGCGCATCGTACAGCTGCACGATGCGTTTCCAGTCGGTGGCCTGCGCGGTCAGCGCGCGCGCATGACAGGCCGCAATCATCGCCTGCAAGGTATAGGGGCCAACAGGACCGAGCTTCATCGCACGCTCCAATGCATCGAGGCCACGACGAATCAACAACCGATCCCATTGCGCCCGGTTCTGCTGCAACAGGAGTACCGGGCGACCCTCGCCATCGACCCGCGCCCGTGAGCGCGATGCATGGATTTCCATCAAGGCCACCAGACCATGCACCTCGGCCTCGCCCGGCATCAGTCCAGCCAGCACCCGGCCCAGACGCAAGGCCTCTTCACACAGGCTCGGGCGCATCCAGTCGTCGCCGGCAGTGGCGGTGTAGCCCTCATTGAAAATCAGATAGATGACTTCCAGTATCGAGGCCAAACGCTCGCGCAACTCGGCTGCGCAGGGCACCTCGAACGCGATCTGCTTTCGGGCCAGGGTGCGTTTTGCGCGCACGATGCGCTGCGCAATGGTCGACTCCGGCTGCAAGTAGGCGCGGGCGATCTCGGCTGTGCTCAATCCGCCCAGCAAACGCAAGGTCAGCGCTACCCGCGCCTCGGTCGAAAGCACCGGATGACAGGCCACGAACATCAGCCGCAGCAGGTCGTCGCCGATCTCGTCATCCATCGCGCTCTCGATATCGGCCCAGCGCTGCTCCTGTTCGGATGCCAGCTCGTGACCCAGCTGCGCATGCTTGCGCTCGAGCAGCTTCTGCCGGCGCAGATGGTCGATCCCGCGACGTTTTGCCGTGGTCATCAACCAGGCGCCCGGATTGTCCGGCATGCCTTCTGCCGGCCAGCGCTCCAGCGCGGTGAGCAAGGTATCCTGCGCCAGATCCTCGGCCAGCCCGACATCCCGCAGCATGCGGGAAAGCACCGCCGTCACCCGCGGTGATTCGATGCGCCAGAGCGCATCGATGCTGCGCTGCAGATCGGTCGCCATCACGCCCGATCTGACCACTAGCTGGTGACCAATGCAAGCGGTGCACGGGTTCACTACTCCTCGCGCAACCGTGATACCTGCTCGCGCAGCTCGGGCGCCAGCGCTTCGCCGAAATCCCCGGCCTCGAACACCTGGCGAATCTCGATCCCGGATTCGCCATTGAACGGATGGGGGCAGCGCTTGACCCATTCGATCGCCTCGTCCAGCGAGCGCACCTGCCACAGCCGGAGGCCGGCAATCAGCTCCCTGGCCTCGGCAAACGGACCGTCAATGACGGCCCGTTTGCCGCCTGAAAACCTCACCCGCGCGCCCTTGGCGCTGGGCCGCAGGCCTTCGCCCGCGAGAAGGATGCCGGCTTTCACCTGATCTTCGTTGAATCGCCCATCTCGGCCAGCAACCGTCTGGTGGGCAAGATGCCCGCCTCGGTGCCGTTGCGCGGAAATACGCGGAAGTATCACGTCATCGATCCGCGCAGTCGCGAGGATTCAACCCTCCTTCGCGCAATTGACCATCCAGTGCACGCCGTAGCGGTCGACCAGCATGCCGAAGCGGCGTGCCCACGAGGTTTCCTGCATCGGCATGGTCACCTTGCCGCCCTCGCCCAACAGGGCGAAGAGGCGTTCGGCGTCCTTCGGCTGGGCGACACTGAGCGACACCGCATTGCCGTGGATGCCCGGATACGGTTCGCCGGTCGGCGTGCACCAGTCCGAGCCCATCAACACGGCGTCGCCCACCGCGAGGCGCACATGCGCAATCAAGTCGCGCGTGTCGGGCGCGGCCTTGTCGCCATCGGGCATCTCGCCGATCGTCACCTTCATCACGATCTCGCCGCCCAGGCACTGACGGTAGAACTCGAACGCCTCAGCGGCTTGGTTCTTGAAAAACAGGTAATTGGCCAGTTGCATGATGATTTCCTCGCTCCGATTGGGGTGTACGTACCGACGACGAACGACGCCGCGCGAAATCGACATGGGGAAGTGCTTTCGGCCGCATACCACGGGGTGAGCCTCCCGGCTTGACCCTGCCTGCCCACTCACCCCATGCTTGGTCGTCTTTGTCCAGCCGAAATTCACGCATGAGCAGTCGCTACAACGCCGCCGATATCGAAGTCCTGTCCGGCCTGGATCCGGTCAAGCGCCGCCCCGGCATGTACACCGACACCACCCGCCCGAACCACCTGGTGCAGGAGGTGGTCGACAACTCCGTCGACGAGGCGCTGGCCGGCCACGCCAAATCCATCGACGTGGTGCTGCACGCCGACAGCTCGGTGGAAGTGACCGACGACGGTCGCGGCATGCCGGTGGACATCCATCCGGAGGAAGGCGTCAGCGGCGTCGAGCTGATCATGACCCGGCTGCACGCGGGCGGAAAATTCAACGGCAAGAACTACAACTTCTCCGGTGGTCTGCACGGTGTTGGCGTATCGGTGGTCAATGCGCTGTCCGACCGGGTCGAGGTGACGATCCGCCGCGACGGCAGCGAATACCGCATGGTGTTCGAGCACGGCGACAAGGCCAGCGAACTGGAGATGATCGGCACGGTACCGAAGAAGCGCAGCGGCACCACCTTGCGCTTCTGGCCGGAAGCGAAGTATTTCGACTCGCCGAAGATCTCGCTGGGCAAGCTCAAGCACCTGCTGCGCGCCAAGGCGGTGCTGTGCGCCGGCCTCAACGTGAAGCTCACCGATGAAGCCAGCGGCGAAGTGATCGAGTGGCACTACGAGGACGGCCTGCGCGATTACCTGCGGGGCGAACTCGACGGCGTCGAGGCCCTGCCGAACGAGCTGTTCGTGCACCACATGGCGCGCGACGTCGAGGGTCTGGAAGTGGCGCTGGCCTGGCTTCCCGAGGGCGAGCTGGTGCAGGAGAGCTACGTCAACCTGATCCCCACCGCGCAGGGCGGCACCCACGTCAACGGCCTGCGCACCGGCCTGACTACCGCGATCCGCGAGTTCTGCGACATCCGCAACCTGCTGCCGCGTGGCGTCAAGCTGGCGCCGGAAGACGTGTGGGAACGGCTCGCCTTCGTGCTGTCGGTGCGCCTGCAGGACCCGCAGTTCGCCGGCCAGACCAAGGAACGGCTGTCCTCGCGGCAGACCGCCGGCATGGTCGAGAATGTCATCCACGACGCCTTCAGCCTGTGGCTGAACCAGCACGTGGAAATGGGCGAGCGCATCGCCCAGCTGGCGATCGAACGCGCCAGCGCACGGCTCAAGGCGGCCAAGCAGATCGTGCGCAAGAAGATCACCCAGGGTCCGGCACTGCCCGGCAAGCTGGCCGATTGCACCGCCACCGACCTCAGCCGTACCGAACTGTTCCTGGTCGAGGGCGACTCCGCCGGCGGCAGCGCCAAGCAGGCGCGCGACAAGGAGTTCCAGGCGATCCTGCCGCTGCGCGGCAAGATCCTGAATACGTGGGAGGTCGAATCCGGTTCGGTGCTGGCCTCCGAGGAAGTGCACAACCTGGCCATCGCGATCGGCTGCGATCCCGGCAGGGACGACCTGTCCGGCCTGCGCTATGGCAAGGTGATCATCCTCGCCGATGCCGATTCGGACGGCCTGCACATCGCCACCCTGCTTTCGGCGCTGTTCCTGCGGCATTTCCCCCGGCTGGTCAGCGAGGGCCACGTATTCGTGGCGATGCCGCCGCTGTTCCGCGTGGATGTCGGCAAGCAGGTGTTCTACTGCCTCGACGAGAGCGAAAAGCTGGCGATGCTGCAGCGGGTCGAGCGCGAGAAGATCAAGGGCGCGGTCAGCACCACCCGTTTCAAGGGCCTGGGCGAAATGAATCCGCCGCAGTTGCGCGAATCGACCATCCACCCGGACACACGTCGGCTGGTGCAGCTGACCATCGGCGACGACGACGGCACCGGTAAGCTGATGGACATGTTGCTGGCGAAGAAGCGCGCTGGCGATCGCAAGGCATGGCTTGAGGAAAAGGGCGACCTGGCTACACTGGAAGTGTGACCGTTTTTGCTCCATCCCCCCCCCCCTCGGGGAGAGGGCTGGGGTGAGGGGGCGCTCTTGCGATAAGGTTGCACCAAGGCGCCTCTTATCTCGATCCTCTCCCGAGGGGGAGAGAATGAATATCCGCCACGGGACACTCCGCATGGCCCTGCTACCACCCATCAATCTCGATCGCTGGATCGACGAGCACCGTCACCTGCTGCGACCGCCGGTCGGCAACAAATGCATCGTCGATGGCGACTTCATCATCATGATCGTCGGCGGCCCGAATGCGCGCACCGACTACCACTACGACGAAGGCCCGGAATTCTTCCATCAGCTCGAAGGCGAGATGGTTCTGAAGGTGCAAGATGGCGGCCAGGCCCGCGACATCCCGATCCGCGCCGGCGAGCTCTTCTATCTGCCGCCACGCGTGCCGCATTCACCGCAACGCCTGCCCGATTCGATCGGCCTGGTGATCGAGCGCCGCCGCCTGCCGCACGAGAAGGACGGCCTGCTGTGGTTCTGCGAACGCTGCAACCACAAGCTGTACGAAGAATATTTCACGCTCGGCAGCATCGAACACGATTTTCCGCCGATCTTCGAGCACTTCTACAGCTCGCACGAATTGCGTACCTGCGGCAAATGCGGCCACCTGAATCCGGCACCTCCGCAATACGCGTAGGAGCGCACCCTGTGCGCGAATGCCCTTGTCAGGTAGGGCATTCGCGCACAGGGTGCGCTCCTACGCAGGCTGCCTGCCTGTCAAACCGGTTCTACGCAGCGGCGTGGCGCGCGAACTGCGCTTCTTCCGTCGAACCGGTCAGTGCGGTGGTCGAGGACTGACCCTGCTGGATCGCCTGGGTCACCGCATCGAAGTAGCCGGTGCCGACTTCGCGCTGGTGCTTCACCGCCGTGAAACCGCGACCGGCGGCAGCGAACTCCTTCTCCTGCAGCTCCACGAATGCACTCATCTGGCGGCGTGCGTAGCCGTGCGCCAGGTCGAACATGCCGTAGTTCAGGCTATGGAAGCCGGCCAAGGTGATGAACTGGAACTTGTAGCCCATCGCGCCGAGTTCCTTCTGGAACCTGGCGATGGTGGCATCGTCCAGGTTCTTCTTCCAGTTGAAGCTGGGCGAGCAATTGTAGGCCAGCATCTTGCCCGGGAACTTCGCATGGATCGCTTCGGCGAACCGGCGCGCATCCTCCAGGTTGGGCTTGCTGGTCTCGCACCAGATCAGGTCGGCATAAGGCGCGTAGGCCAGGCCACGGCTGATCGCCTGATCCAGACCCGGCTGCACGCGGAAGAAACCCTCGACGGTGCGCTCACCGGTGATGAATGCCTTGTCGTTGGGGTCGATGTCCGACGTGAGCAAGTCGGCGGCATCGGCATCGGTGCGTGCCACCAGCAGGGTCGACACGCCGCAGACGTCGGCGGCCAGGCGCGCCGCGTTCAACTTGTCGACCGCCTCGCGGGTCGGCACCAGTACCTTGCCGCCCATGTGGCCGCACTTCTTCACCGAAGCCAGCTGGTCCTCGAAATGCACACCGGCGGCGCCGGCCTCGATCATCGCCTTCATCAGCTCGAACGCATTGAGCACGCCGCCGAAGCCGGCTTCGGCGTCGGCCACGATCGGCACCAGCCAATCGGTTTCGTCATTGCCTTCGGCGTGATGCAGCTGATCGGCGCGCAGCAAGGTGTTGTTGATCTTCTTGACCACCAGCGGTACCGAGTTGGCCGGGTACAGCGACTGGTCCGGATACATCTCGCCGGCGACGTTGGCGTCGGCCGCGACCTGCCAGCCGGACAGGTAGATCGCCTGCAAGCCGGCCTTGACCTGCTGCATCGCCTGGTTGCCGGTAAGCGCTCCCAGCGCGTTGACGAAGTCCTCCTTGTGCAGCGATTTCCACAGCCGTTCGGCGCCACGGCATGCCAGCGAATGCTCGATCGCCACGGTACCGCGCAGGCGCACCACGTCCTCCGCGGAATAAGTGCGCTGGATACCGGCCCAGCGGGGGTTGTTGTTCCAGTCCAGGGTGATCTGTTCGGCGGTGGGCAGGGTGTTCTTCATGACGTGGCTCCGTAGATGGCGATATTGTCTTTAGTCTGGTTTCAGGCGAGGCGGTCGTAGGCAGGCAGGGTCAGGAAATCCGTCAGTTGCTCGGCATGGGTCAGTGCGGAGAGCAACGCGGCAGCATCATCGACCCGTGCTGCCCCCGGAACATCGCTTGCGCGCAACCGGTGGGCGTGCGCGGCGAGTGCCTGATCGAACAGCGCGAAATCGATCGGTGCGTGGTCGCTGAACTCGAGCGCACCGTGATGCAACCACTGCCACAGCTGGGCACGGGCGATCTCCGCGGTGGCTGCGTCTTCCATCAGGTTGTGGATCGGCACGCAGCCGAGCCCGTTCAGCCAGGCCGCGGTGTAGCGCAGCGCGACCTCCACGTTGTTGTCGAACCCGGCACGGCTGATCGAGCCGCCACACGGGGCGATCAACTGGTCGCGCGTCACGCGGACATCCGCGCGCAGCACGTCCAGCTGGTTTGCCGCAGGCATGTATTGGTCGAAGATTTCCTGCGCAACCGGCACCAATGCGGGGTGCGCAACCCAGGTGCCGTCATGGCCGGCCTGCACTTCGCGCAGCTTGTCGGCGCGCACCTTGGCCATGGCCGCCTCGTTCGCGGCATCGTCGCCGCGGATCGGAATCTGCGCCGCCATGCCTCCCATCGCGAATGCGCCGCGGCGATGGCAGGTCTGGATCAGCAGCTCCGAATAGGCCTTCAGGAACGGGACCGTCATCAGCACCTGGCCGCGCTCCGGCAGCATGCGATCGCGGTGGCCGCGCAGGGTCTTGATGTACGAAAAAATGTAATCCCAGCGGCCGCAGTTGAGGCCGACGGCGCGGCGGCGCAGCGCGTGCAGGATCTCATGCATCTGGAACACCGCCGGCAGCGTCTCGATCAACACGGTGGCTTTCATGCAGCCGACCGGCAGGTCAAGTTCGTTTTCAGCCTGCGCCATCACCTCGTCCCACAGCGCGGCCTCTTCCATCGCCTCCAGTTTGGGCAGGTAGAAGAATGGCCCCCGCCCTTGCTGGTGCAAGGTACGGGCGTTGTGGAAGGCGAACAGGCCGAAGTCGACCAAGGCGCCGGCCATCGCCTCGCCATTGACGGTGACATGCCGTTCGGGCAGGTGCCAGCCACGCGGACGCACCACCAGCACGGCTGGGTTGTCGCCCACGCGATAGAGCTTGCCCTCCGGCGAATGGAATTCGATGTTGCCATTCACCGCATCGCGCAGGTTGATCTGGCCATCGAGCTGGTTGGCGAAACTCGGCGCCGAGGAATCCTCGAAGTCGGCCATGAACACCTTGGCGCCGGAATTGAGCGCATTGATGATCATCTTGCGTTCGACCGGCCCGGTGATTTCCACGCGGCGATCCTGCAGCGCGGACGGTATGGCAGCCACGCGCCAGTCACCCCCGCGGATGGATGCGGTATCGGCGCGAAAATCCGGCAATGCACCGGCGTCGAAGCGGGCCTGACGTTCGCGTCTGGCCTGCAGCAGTCGCTGACGAAGCGGCTCGGCAAACTGATGCAGCCGGGCCAGAAAGGCCAGCGCGTCCGGGGTCAGGATGCTTTCGTAACCGTCCCGTCTGGCATGGATCTCGACTTTGTCGGCGTCGAATCGTTCTTGGGGTACTGCCATGAGCTTGCTCCGGTCTCGTGAGCTTCGAAGCTAGGCAGAAATGATGTATTTGACAATGTAAATGTTTCAATTATTGGCATTGACTTTATCAATATATAATCCAAGATGTTGAACAAGGACATGAAAGCGCCGACAAAAACCATGAATGCAGCGAAAAAAAGTTCACGTCCGGCACCAAAAACTCGTGCCGGGAACAAGCCGGCCGAGGAAAAAGTCGGCCGTTACTACTACAAGGGCAACCGCCACAAGCAGCTGCGGGCGTTCGTCACGGTGGTGAAACTGGGCAGCCTGACCCGTGCCGCCGAAGCGCTGTATCTGTCGCAGCCGACAATCAGCCTGCAACTGCAGGCACTGGAGCGCGAACTGGGTTTGAGCCTGCTTGAACGCAGTCGCCGCCGCATCAACCTCACCGATGCCGGCGAGGCGCTGTATGAGCTGACCCGCCCGCTGGTGGAGGGCTGGGAAACCCTGGATGGCGATTTCCAGGCCAAGGTGAAAGGCCTGCATGGCGGTCGATTGACCATCGCCGCCGGCACCTCGACGATCCAGTATCTGTTGCCTGATCTGGTTCGTCGTTTCCGCGAACGCTTTCCTGCCGTGAAATTGCAGCTGGCGAATGTCACCGGCAAGGACGGTCTGGCCATGCTGCGTGAAGACCAGGCCGACTTCGCAGTCGGCTCGATGCTCGACGTGCCTAATGACATCGCCTGGGCACCGGTGCATCACTACGACCCGATGCTGATCATGCCGCCGGAGCATCCGCTGGCAGCAAAGGAAGAGATCGTACTGGAGGATCTGTCGCCGTATGGACTGATCCTGCCGCCACAGCGCCTGTCCACCTACCGGCTGGTCGACCTGGTGTTCCAGCAGCGCCAGGTGCCCTATCAAGTCGCCATCGAGGTCGGCGGATGGGACGTGATCAAGGAATATGTTGCGATGGGACTGGGCATTTCGATCGTCACCGGCATCTGCATCACCGAGGCCGATCGCGGCCGGCTGGCCGTGCGCAACCTGCGCCAGTATTTTCCCCAGCGGGCTTACGGCGTGGTCATGCGCAAGGGCAAGTTTCTCAGCGCCGAGGCGCGCGCGTTCATCGACTTGATCAATCCGGGCCTGCTGACTCACCGCGATTACGACGAATCGGGCCATTCGCAGCGTTAGCAGCCTGTCGGGCTTTGGTCGCCCGGGCGAGCGCGATCGAACTGCCGTATGACAGGTGTCCCTCGTCGCGCTACGGAACGTGCCATCGAGCCCGGTCCGGCACTCCCTCACGCCGCACAGGAACGGATCGAACGACACCACGTCGACGTCGGGACGCACGTGTACCTGCGCAGGAAGGAGAAAACCCCATGCTTGCTGGCATGGTATTGCGCCAGTGCGATGCTGCAGTCGATGAACCTGCCGAACAGCATCGCGAGCGAGCCGATCGCTAGTTCCCGGGTGCGCGTAGGCAGCAGGCGAAAGGCAGCCTCGGGCTGGTTGCATCCGAGCCTTGAAGGACAGCCCGGGGGCGCGATGGATTGCCTGATTATCCAGTACGCCAGCAGCTGGTGGGCTCTAGCATTCAGACGTCGCGGTGCTTGCCCTTGAATGGAGCGTAGAACGCGCGCAGGCGGGCAAGATCGTTTTCCATGTCGTCGCTGGTTTCGAACAACGGACCGATGCCGATGGTCTGATCGGGATAATTGAAATACGCGGTCACGATGGGTACGCCGGCACCGTGGGCGATATGCCAGAAACCGGTTTTCCATCGAGCCACCTGCTTGCGGGTACCTTCCGGAGCGATGGCCAGCCAGAAGGCATCGCGTTGCCGAAACTGGTCGATCATCTGCTCGACTACGCCCTTGGCGGCGCCACGGTCGACGCCAATGCCGCCGAGCCGACGCAGCAAACCGCCGAGCAGCCCGCGAAACAATTCCTGCTTTCCCATGAAATGCACGTCGGCACCTATCGCCACTTTCAGCAGCAGACCCCAGAAGCCATCCCACCAGGACGAATGCGGCGCAGCAATCACGACCGCACGTGAGACATCGGGGAACTCGCCAGCAAAACTCCATCCACAAAGCCGCAACGCGGCCCGACAGGCTTTGCGCTGCAGACCATCGCGCAATTGCGGCATGCATGGCGGCAGTTGCGCCGGCGACGGGATGTATCGCTTCATTCGATATCCGGTTTGCGCGAGCGGGTTTGCTTGATTCTTCCGCGCTGCAGCTTGCCGACCAGCCGGCGCTCCTTCGAGGCGCGGGTCGGTCGGGTGGCGACGCGTTTTCTGGGTGGTACCAGCACACCGCGAACGATCTCCGCCAGCCGTTCGCGCGCGTCGTCCCGGTTGCGTGCCTGTTCGCGGAAGCGACGCGACTGAATCACCAGCACGCCTTCGCCGGTCAAGCGACGGTCATGCCGCGCCAGCAGCCGCGCACGTATCTCCTCCGGCAGCGAGGGCGAATTGATCACGTCGAAACGCAGTTCCACCGCACTTTCGGTGCGGTTGACATGCTGTCCGCCCGGGCCATCGGCGCGCAGAAAGCGCTCGACCAGCTCGGACTCGGGCAGGATGATGTTTTTGCTGACGGTCAACATGGGTGAAGTGTAGGGGAGAAGCGAGGAGTGAGTGCAGAGGAGTGAGCAGTAAGAGAGAGCCAAAGCGAGCCGTGCCCGGGTTTTCTCTCACTCCTCACTCCTCTTCACTCACTCCCCGCTTTCAGCGTCCAGCCGAAGCGATCGAGCAGCCCGGCATACGCTGCATCCAGCGGCGCCTCGATCTCCATCAGGGCACCCGTGGCCGGATGCGCGAAGCGTAGCCGCCACGCATGCAACAACATGCGATGGCAACCGAAGTGCTGTTTGTACAGCCGGTTGTGATCGCCGCGACCATGCTGGCAATCGCCGATGACCGGATGATGGATATGCGCCAGATGCTTGCGGATCTGACGGAAACGGCCGGTTTCCGGTTCGGCCGACACCAGCGCGTAGCGTTGCTGTGGATACCGGCCCAGAGCGATCGGCACCTCGATCGTGGCCAGCCGCCTGAACTGCGTGCGCGCCTCGCGTCGCGGGCCAGTTTCGCGCGCACCGGGCAACGCATAATCGATCACCCCCGCATCCGGCTGCGGCCAGCCACGGACCACCGCAAGGTAGCGCTTGCGCACCGTGCGACCCATGAACTGCTCGCCCAGCGCGGCGACGATGGCGCTGGATCGCGCCGCCAGCAGCACCCCGCTGGTGGCGCGATCGAGCCGATGGGCCAGATACACGTCCCCGCCAACCTGCGCGCGCAACCGGTCGATCAGGAACTCCTCGGCATTGCCGACCATCTTCGAGCGATGCACGGCCAGACCCGCGGGCTTGTTCACCGCGATCAGCGTGTCGTCCTGGTGGAGAATTTCAAGCATGCCGGATGCCTGGTGTAGGAGCGCACCTCGTGCGCGATGCTTTTGTCGCGTTCGCAGAAGAGCCATCGCGCACAGGGTGCGCTCCTACACGCAGCAGGCGATCATGCATCAGCGCGAACGCGGCCAGCCGATCGCGAATGCCAGCATGCCGGTGCCAGCGGCAAGCAGCGGTGGCCAGATCCCGTGCAGCGGCGTCAGTGCCCACAACAGCGCCGCGCCGATCAGCAGGGAGCTGCCAAGCAGGCTGCAGGCAAGCAGCTTGTGCTGACGCCGGGCATCCTCGCGCTGCATTTGCAGTGCCTGCGGATCGCCGAGCGTACGCTGTTCGCCGCGACCGATCTGGCGCAAGGCATCGCTGACCAGCTCGGGAAACTGCGGCGCATTGTGCAGCCATTCGGGCAGGCGCTTGCGCACGTCGCGCAGGGTGCGCCGCGGGCTGTAGCGTTCGCGCAGGATGCGTTTCAGCACTGGGTGCGCAACCGCCCAGATGTCGATCTGCGGATCGAGCATGCGCCCGACGCCTTCGATGTTGAGCAGTGTCTTCTGCAGCAGGATCAGCTGCGGCTGCAGGGTCAGCTCGAAGCGGCGCGCGGTCTGGAACAGTTTCACCAGCAGTTCGGCCAGCGAGATCTGCGACAGCGGGCGGGTGAAGTACGGTTCGCACACGGTGCGCACCGCCGCTTCGAGTTCGTCCAGCCTGACTGCGGCCGGCATCCAGCCGGCGGCGACGTGCAATTGCGCGATGCGGGCGTAGTCGCGCTCGAACAGCGCGATGAAATTCTGCGCCAGCCAGTATTGGTCGGCCTGGGGCAGCGAACCCATGATGCCGAAATCGAGCGCGATGAAACGCGGCTCGTCGATTCGCGCCGGATCGACCCAGATGTTGCCGGGATGCGCGTCGGCGTGAAAAAAATTGTCGCGGAACACCTGCTCGTAGAACACCCGCACGCCCTTGACGGCGAGCGCCTTGCGATCGACGCCGGCGGCATCGATCGCGGCGATGTCGTCGCTGCTGATGCCGTACACGCGTTCCAGCGTCAGTACGCGGCGGGCGGTCAGTTCCCAGTACACGGCCGGCACGTAGAGGTCGACGCCGCTGGCGAAGTTGCGCTTGAGCAGGCTCGCACTGGCGCCCTCGCGCTGCAGATCCAGTTCGTTCTCCAGCATCTTCTCGACTTCGGCCACCACGTCGAGCGGGCGGATCTTGTCGGCGTTCGGATGCCAGCGCTGGGCCAGCTCGCCGAGCGAGCGCAGCAGCCGCACGTCGCGGTCGATCTGCGCATCGATGCCCGGGCGCAGTACCTTGACCACCACCTCGCGGCCGTCGTGCAGGGTGGCGGCGTGAACCTGGGCGATCGAGGCGGAAGCGAGCGGGGTTTCGTCGAACCGGGCGTACAGGTGGCCGATCGGAAATTTGAGCTCGCTCTCGACGATGGCGCGCGCCTCGCTACCGGCGAACGGGGCCACCTGATCCTGCAGCAGCGACAGTTCGTCGGCGATATCCAGCGGGATCAGGTCGCGCCGGGTCGACAGCACCTGGCCGGCCTTGACGAAGATCGGCCCCAGCTCGGTCAGCGCCAGGCGCAACCGCTCGCCACGCGGCAGCTCGCGCACATTGACGCGAGGACGCGCCAGCAGGGGGCGCAGCAGCTTGAGCGGGCGGAACAGGTGGGCGGCGTCGACCAGATCGTCGAGGCGGTACGCCAGCAGCACCGAGGCGACCCGCAACAGCCGCGGCACGATTTTCAGCGGGGTCACGCGGCGTTGCCCTGCAGGCGCCTGGCCAGTCGCTGCACGCGCGATTGCAGCCGTTCGCTGCGCTCACGCAGTGCGTCCACGCCATCGAGAAAGCCTTCGACCTCGCCCGGTGCCATCGCGACACGGGCCTCGTCGCGCAACCAGTCGGCGCCGTCCCCGGTGAGATGGGCGGCGGTTTCGCGTGTGTGAGCCAGCGCCTTGCGGATCGCCCCGGCCAGCGGCACGCCGAGTACGTCGCCGAACGTGCGGGCGAACGCTTCCTCGAAATCCGGGGCGAACTTGCCGGCGAGCTTTTCCAGCCGGCGTGCCAGCTCGGCGTCGCCGGCGATCTCCACCTTGCCCGGTGCGATGCCGTCGTCGTCGCGCTTGAACAACATCGCCAGCAGGCTGCCAGGCGTGGCGGCAACGCGCAGCTGGCTCTCCTCCTGCGGTGGCCCGACCTTCAGGCAACCATCCTCGACCGTCACCGCCAATGCGATTTCAGGCCCACGCAGATGCAACTGGACGCTGCGTCCGTTCAATACGCCGAGCTTCTGCCGGGTCTCGGGATCGAGCGACAGCGTGTGATTCAGCGCGGTTTCCAGCGCGCGTCCGGCCAGCTTGCGCAGCGGTTGCGGCAACCAGGAGTTGGGGGCGACGTCATTCATCCGTTCATTGTAGCCGCGCTACATGCCATCCGGAGCTAACCATGCTCATGATGGTATGCGACGGCACTATTCACGCACGAGGCGCACTACGCACGCGCCAGCCACTTGCGCGCCATCCGGCGCAACGAGACGTCCAGGCTGATGTCGTCCGCCACTTCGGTCACCGATCGCCAGGCCAGTGCGTGCGACTCGTGATTGACAACGAACCGATCGTCCAGGCCGGCACGCACCACATAACGCACGTCGTAATGCCAATGGTCCGGTTCGTCCCGGCGGGCCGGAATGCGATGGCGGTCGACATCGAAGATGCCTCCCTCAACCCGCAGACCCGTCAGGCCGGTTTCCTCCCGCGCCTCGCGCAAGGCCACTCGCGCCAGATCGGCATCGCCATCGGCGTGACCGCCCGGCTGCAACCACAACCCCAGTTTGCGGTGATGCATCAGCAATACCCGTCGACCATCCGCGCTGACCAGCCAGCACGAGCCGGTGAAATGGCCACCCCCATGCCGACGGTCGAATACGTCGCCATCCGTCCGCAGAAACGCCTCGAATTGCGCGACTGTCGCGGCCTCCCCCTGCCACCGATCGCGATAGTGGCGGAGTGCTTCGGCCAGGCGAGTATCGGTGAGCTGCATGGCGACCCTTGAGCAAGTCTGAAAGAACGTCGTGGGGGTTTCGGCACAACCTGAACGAAACTTGTACTGACCGCACCGCTAGGCTATGTTGGCCCGCCGTCGCCGATGCCGTCCGATACACCCACTGCGCCGTTGAAGAAGCGGGCGATATCATTAATTAAGGGGAACTTGATGATACGAAACTTGTTTGCCACCCACGCCATCGAGGCCATGCCTCATGTGGATGCCGGCGAGCCGGCCGAGGGCAGTCTGCAAGGGGAGGCCACGCTGAAACGCGTGCTGACCGCACGACATCTGGTGATGCTCGGGATAGGCGCCGTGATCGGGGCCGGTATTTTCGTACTCACCGGCACTGCTGCCGCGCAGTTCGCGGGTCCGGCGCTGGTCCTCAGCTTCGTGATGGCGGGTTTGGCATGCGGTCTCGCTGGATTGTGCTATGCCGAATTTGCCGCAATGCTGCCGGTATCGGGCAGTGCCTATTCGTATTCCTACGCGACACTGGGTGAAGTGGTCGCATGGTTCGTCGGCTGGAACCTGGTGCTGGAATACCTGTTCGCGGCATCGACCGTGGCGGTCGGCTGGTCGGGCTATTTCAATGAGCTGCTGAGCATGCTCGGCACATTGACCGGCTGGCACTTTGCGTTGCCGCCGGCGCTGGCCTCCGCTCCCTTTACCTTCAACGATGCCGGCCATCTGGTTACCACGGGCACACTGATCAATCTGCCTGCGATCGTGATCGTCAGTGCGATCAGCTGGCTCGTCTACCGGGGCATCAGCCAGTCGGCAACGGTCAACGCGATCATCGTCGGCATCAAGGTGATCGTAATCCTGCTGTTTCTGGCGGTGACGTTCCACTACATCCACCCGGCGTTCTGGCATCCGTTCGTGCCACCCAACGAAGGCGGCGCCAAGTTTGGCTGGAGCGGCGTGGTTCGCGGGGCAACCCTGGTGTTCTTCGCCTATATCGGCTTCGATGCCGTTTCCACCGCAGCGGGCGAGGCCAAGAACCCGCAACGCGACATGCCGATCGGCATCCTGGGTTCGCTGTTCGTCTGCACATTACTGTATATCGCGATGGCGGCAACCATGACCGGTATTGCACCGTTCCGCATGCTCAACACCCCGGAGCCGGTGGCCACCGCGCTCAATTACGTGCTGGGCACGGTCGCTGCGGGCAGCACGGCAAGTCATGTGCTGGGCACACTGAAAGTTTTCGTGGTGTTTGCCGCCTTGGCGGGCCTGAGTTCGGTGGTGCTGGTGATGCTGATGGGGCAGCCGCGCATCTTCTATGCGATGTCGCTCGATGGTCTGCTGCCCAAGGCGCTGGGTCGCGTGCATCCGAAGCATCGCACGCCCTACGTCGGCACCGTCATCGTCGGCATCGTCGCGGCGACGCTGGCGGGCCTGTTCCCGGTCGACGTGCTCGGCGATCTGGTCTCGATGGGTACGCTGCTGGCCTTCGCGACTGTGTGCATCGGGGTGCTGGTGCTGCGCCGCACGCGGCCGGAGCTGCCGCGCGCATTCCGCGTACCCATCCCGTGGTTGATCTGCCCGCTGGGTGCGGCGGCCTGCCTGTTCCTGTTCTGGCAAGCCTTCGAGACCCGCTGGTGGCTGATCCTCGGCTGGACCGCGATCGGCTTCCTGATCTACGGGTTCTACGGTTACCGCAACAGCAAGCTGCGTCTGAACGCGCATTGAAAAAATGTGGCGGCCGGCACCAGCATTGCCGGCTGCTGCTTCACGACATCGCTGCGTCGAACCCGGCCACACCGCTTCCCTGTGACGAGATCCCATGCTCAAGCAATTACTTGCCCGCAAGACCGATTTCACCGATGCCGATGACGCGCACGGCCCCACCCTGCGCCGCACCCTGGGGCCGTGGGGGCTGACCGCGCTCGGCATCGGTGCGGTGATCGGTGGCGGCATCTTCGTGATCACGGGCCAGGCGGCCGCCGATCACGCCGGCCCGGCGGTGATCGTGTCGTTCATATTGGCCGCGATCACCAGCACATTCACCGCGCTGTGCTACGCCGAATTCGCCACCATGATTCCGGTCGCGGGCAGCGCCTACTCGTATGCCTATGCCACGCTCGGTGAACTGATGGCATGGTTCATCGGCTGGAATCTGGTGCTGGAATATGGCGTTTCCGCCTCGGCGGTGGCGGTGAGCTGGACCGGCTACTTCCAGAGCCTGCTCAGCCATATCGGGCAAACCTTCCACATGGACCTGAGCCTGCCCGCGTCGCTGACCAATGCGCCGCTAGCCTTCACCGCGGACCATCATCTGGTCATTACCGGCGCACTGTTCAACCTGCCGGCGGTCGTGCTGATCGCCCTGCTGACGTGGATCTGCTATGTCGGCATTCGCGAATCGAGCCTGACCAATGCAGTGATGGTCGCGCTCAAGGTGGGCCTGATCACACTGGTGATTGTGGTCGGCTGGCGCTACGTCGACCCGTCCAACTGGCATCCGTTCGTGCCCGCTCCGCAAGGCGAGAAGTACGGCTGGGGTGGCGTACTGCGTGGGGCGGCGATGGTGTTCTTCGCCTATATCGGTTTCGAGGCGACATCAACGGCGGCACAGGAATCGCGCAACCCGCAACGTGACCTGCCCATTGCCATTCTGGCCTCGCTGGCCATCTGCACGGTGCTCTACATCGCGATGGCCGCCGTGATGACGGGGTTGACCTCGTATACATTGCTGGGCACCAACGAACCCGTGGTGACCGCCCTGCAGGGACACCCGGCACTGGGATGGCTGCGCTGGCTGGTGGAGATCGGCGCGATGCTCGGACTGGCATCGGTCGTGCTGGTGATGATCATCGCGCAACCACGCATCTTCATGATCATGGGGCGCGATGGCATGTTGCCCGAGGTGTTCACGCGAATTCACCCGCAGCATCGCACGCCGTATCTGAACACGCTGATCACCGGCACCGGCATTGGTCTGCTCGCCGCAATCTTCCCGCTGGACATTCTGGCCGATCTGGTTTCCATGGGCACGCTGATCGCGTTCATGGCCGTCTGTGGCGGCGTGTGGATATTGCGGCACACCCAGCCGGAGTTGCCGCGCACGTTCCGCGTGCCGTGGGCGCCATTGATCTGCACCCTGGGCATTCTCAGCTGCCTGGCCCTGTTGAGCACCATGGCCTGGTACAACTGGACCCTGATGGTGGTCTGGACACTGGTCGGGCTGGTGATCTATTTCGGATACAGCTATCGGCACAGCCATCTGCGCCGTCTGTAGCGCCTTTATCGGTATCTGCACGAAACGTCGTCGAAAAATGGACATTTTCGTCAAAATTCGCACAAAGAGTTTTTATTGCACAGTAACTGAATAGGCAGAAAATATCCTGCAGCTATGTTTTAAGTCATTGATTTCAATGTATTTAACGAGTTTTTTCCAAGAGAAATCTTGTGTTCGGTCGCCCATTCGGCCAAGGCGGGAGTATCATCCTCAGTCCGCGGGTTGATCACTTGGCAGTGGGCCCCGGATCGCCGCCCGGCGCGTCAGGTGGGTAAGCTCCTCAGCCTGACGCGCCGGGCAGCACTTTCAAGGCAGCCATGCCCATACAAAGCGACCCGCGCTGGCGCAAGCATCTCATCACTCTCCCGCGAACCCGCCGCACTCGGCATCTGGTGCGGCATGATTGTCGGGCGCCGCATGCACAAAGGCCGGCATCTCTGCCGGCCTTTGGTTTGTCTGCTCAACGGGAATCAGGCTTTCTTCGGCGTGTGCGATATGCACCAGCCCTTCGCATTTACTGATTTGCCCGGGAACAGTTGGCAGGGACCGCGACCCGTGCTGGCGCCACCGTAGAACTGGCAATTGGAGCAATTGGCGCCAGCCGTGTGCTTGGGATTGGTTGTCTTGCTGGCGTCCTCCACGTAGCCCAACGCCTTGGCGGTCGGGTCGCTCTCGGACAATGGCGGCAGATCGGCAGCTTGAGCAAAACGCGGCACGCCTCCCATGACTGCGACAGCCACGGTGGTACCGGCCGCTACCTTGAGGAATCGGCGGCGTGATTCGATATCTTTTTCGTTCGACATGGATAACTCTCCGGCGCTCAACTGTCCTGCGCACGCTGCGCAGGACAAACCCGAATACTACGATAGTCAGCACAATCCTTGCTGACTTTCGAGAATGGCTCGCATTTGATCAGGGTGCCGTGCCGGCACATACTATAGCCGCCGCTCATTTGGACGTCCAAACACCATGGTTCGAAGTCTGCCCGCCACCATTCCCGCCGACCTGTTCGAGTCGTGTGCGGACACCATTGCCGACACTGCACGCGAACTGGCAATGCTCGGCTGGACACCGGCAACGAGCAGCAATTTTTCGATGCGGGTCGATGCGGACCATGCAGCGATCACCATCTCCGGCCGCCACAAGGGGCTGCTTGGACGCGACGACATCATGTTGATCGACCTGCACGGCAATGCCGTGGGTACGGATGCCCGGCCCAGTGCCGAAACTGCGTTGCACACCCAGATCTACCGGTGCTGGCCGGAGATGCATGCGGTACTGCACACCCACTCGCGCACGCAGAGCGTTGCCTCGCGGCTGTACGCCAGGGATGGCGTGATTCGGTTGCAGGGCTGGGAGTTGCAGAAGGCCATTACCGGCTACAGTACACACGACAGCGTGCTGCAGATCCCGGTATTCCCGAACACCCAGCAGATGCCCGAGCTCGTCGCCCGGGTCGACGCATGGCTGGACGCGGGTCAACCGTTGCATGCATATCTGATCGAAGGCCACGGCATCTACACCTGGGGACGCGACATGGCCGAAACCGTTCGCCACCTGGAAGCACTGGAATTTCTGCTCGGCTGCGAACTGGATTTGAGGAAACTGTCATCATGAGCCGTCTGCGCATTTTCGAGGAAGACCAGCCGCAATGGCCGCTGGCCGTGCATCACGACCACTCCGCCATTTCCTTTGAATTGGGCAAGGTTGGCGTCCGTTTCGAACAGTGGCAGGCCAGGCAGCCGATCGCGCCAGGTGCCAGCCAGGACGAAGTGATCGCGGCCTACCGCGACGATATCGATCGGCTGATGCTGTGCGAAGGCTACCGGTCGGTCGACGTGATCAGCCTGCAGCCCGACCATCCCGATCGCGCCGCGCTCCGGCAGAAATTCCTCAGTGAACACACCCACAGCGAGGACGAGGTTCGTTTCTTCGTCGCCGGCTCCGGCCAGTTCACCCTGCACCTTGACGGCAAGGTCTACGACGTATTGTGCGAAAAGGGCGACCTGATCGGCGTACCCGATGGCACCCGCCATTGGTTCGACATGAGCGAGTCGCCCTGTTTCGTGGCCATCCGCCTGTTCACCAACAAGGACGGCTGGGTAGCGCAGTCCACCGGCGACGACATTGCGCTGCGTTTCCCGCGGATGCAGCCCAGTGTGCCTGCGCAAGCCTGAAACCACGCGCCCGGCATGTTGACACGGTGCACCGCGGCATTCGTTTAAGCTGGTTACCCACGTCCCGACACCCACAGCCATGATCGAAATTCGCGCCATCGTCACCGACATCGAAGGCACCACCAGCTCGATCAGCTTCGTCCGCGATGTGCTGTTCCCCTACGCGCGCAAGCGGTTGCCGGCATTCATCGAGACCCATGGCGACAAGCCCGACGTGCAACACTGGCTGCATGAGGCTGCAAGGGAAGCCGGCCTGGTCGAAGCCAATCGTCAGGAAATCATCGAACTGCTGCTGGACTGGATCGACGCAGATCGCAAATCCACCGCACTGAAAGCGCTGCAGGGCATGATCTGGAAAGACGGCTATGCGGCTGGCGATTACCGTGCCCACGTATACCCAGAAGTTGCCGCCCGACTGCGCGACTGGCGCGCCGACGGGCTGCGCCTGTTCGTGTACTCCTCCGGCTCGGTGCCCGCGCAGCAGTTGTTTTTCCGCAACAGCGTGGCGGGTGACCTGACCCCGCTGTTTGCCGGCTACTTCGATACCGAGACAGGGCCGAAACGCGAGACCGAATCCTACCGGCACATCGCCGAGGCAGTCGGCGAGGAGCCTCGGCACATCCTGTTCCTGTCCGACATCGAGGAGGAACTCGATGCGGCGCGAACCGCCGGCCTGCACACCGGGTGGCTGGTACGCCCGCCGCTGGAACCGCCGGCGGCGCCGCGCCATCGCGCATACGCCGATTTCGACGCAATCGAACTCTGAACCGTCGCGAGCCACACCATGCGCAGCGTCCTGACTTCCCTTTTCATCTTCGCCGCCGGCGCGCTGCTGGCGTTGTTGCTGTCCGGGCATGTTTTCCTGACATCGCCCGCGACTGCCACGACCGCGTCGACGACTCCGGCCAGCGCGCAGACGACCCTTTCACCGATGGCCAGCCCTGCTCCCATGATTGATGACTGGCCCGAGAATGGCCCGTCGCCGGAGCAGGTACTCTACCTTCAACGGAATCTGGTCCGCGCCGCACTGGGAAAGCTGACTCCGCGCGTAGCCGGCAAACCGAACCTCTATCTCGTGACATTCGCTGGCGATGGCGGCGAGGATGTTTTCCGCAACGAGGCCGAATATGCAGCACGGCTGTTCGCCAAACGCTTCGGCGCCACCAGCCACAGCGTGGTACTGGAAAACAACCCCGCTACGCTGAGCACTCACCCACTGGCCAGCTGGAGCAATCTGGAAGAGGTACTCCGCGGCCTGGGCAAAATCATGAAGCCGGATCGGGACATTCTGATGCTCTACGTCACCAGTCACGGCGACGAGGATCACGACCTGTTGGTCGACATGGATCCGCTCCCGCTGGACCAGATCGGCGCCAGCGACTTGGCCGGCATCCTGGACAGACAGCCATTCAAGTGGAAAGTACTCGTGATCAATGCCTGCTACTCGGGGGGATTCATCCCGCCACTGCACGGCCCCGGTACGCTGGTGTTGACGGCCGCCCGTACCGACCGCAGCTCGTTCGGCTGCGGCAGCGATTCGAACATCACCTATTTCGGCAAGGCCTGGCTGGTCGATGCACTGAACCGCACGCCGGATTTCATCCAGGCATTCAAGCTCGCCAACATCGACATCAGCCAGTGGGAAAAGCAGGACAAGGTCACGCCATCGGAACCCCAGATCGACATCGGTGCAGGCATCGCCGGGCAACTGGCATTGTGGCGCAAGGGCTTCATCCCGGGACCGGACGTGCCCTTCGTGCCGCCGGGCACGCCGGCAACGGCCGGCAGCGCCAGCCTGCGGCAATGATCAGGGCGTGCTGCGCACCGCGTGCCGATCGGCCAGCAACGCAGCCACATCCGCCAGCGACAATCCCCGTGCGCGCAGCGCCACGGTGAGGTGAAAGATCAAGTCCGCCGCCTCGCCCAGCAGTTCGGCATCGTCCTGCACTACCGCCGCAAGCGCCGTCTCCACGCCTTCTTCGCCCACTTTTTGCGCAATGCGGCGGATACCGCCCTCGAACAGACGAGTGGTGTAGCTCCCCGACGGCCGTTCGGCGTCGCGCTGCGCAACCAGCATGTCGAGTTCGGCAAGGAATCCCAGCGGCGGCCGCACATCGGCGCTTTCACCAAAGCAGCTGGAAGTGCCCGTGTGGCAGGTCGGCCCGTGTGGAGCAGCCTGCACCAGCAGGGTGTCGGCATCGCAGTCGACGCGGATCGATTTCAGCACGAGTACATGGCCCGAGCTTTCGCCCTTGGTCCATAAGCGCCGCTTGCTGCGACTGTAGAACGTGACATGACCGCTCGCCTGCGTCTGCGCCAGCGCCTCGACATTCATGTAACCGAGCATCAGCACCTCGCCACTTTGCCAGTGCTGCACGATCGCCGGCAGCAGGCCATCGCCCTTGGTCCAGTCGAGGTGGCTGAAGTTGATACTGGAATCACTGTTCATCGCTGTTCCTGATCTGCATCGGCATTGAGTTGCCCAGAACGTTCGCCCTGAGCGCACCTCGAATAACCCCGATTTGTGTAGGAGTTTTCGCCCCGCCTTTGGCGGCGCGCTGTCGCGGAACAAACATGGGCTGCGGCATCATGGAGCGTGCGCGGTAAATCAATAACTTACGTGATGTTTGATGAGAGCGCACCCTGTGCGCGAAAGCTTTTGATCTGCACCAGGGCAATCGCGCACAGGGTGCGCTCCTACCCGTACCAAGCAGCAGGTTATTCGAGATTCCCTGTCGTTCACAGACGCACCACCACACCT
>Ga0307377_10000557_pt1 | contig 48915 bp, 43 predicted proteins | sample TR3MG_FD_202535 | JGI IMG/M metagenome (GOLD analysis project Ga0307377, IMG submission 202535) | Soil microbial communities from Risofladan, Vaasa, Finland - TR-3 | ecosystem: Environmental > Terrestrial > Soil > Coastal area > Acid sulfate soil | place: Finland: Risofladan, Vaasa | collected...
TGCGCATGAAATCGAGGCTTTCCGCAGCTACAAGGAGAAGGCCGACCCGCACGGCCGTTTCAATGCGGGCAAGCTGCTCGCGGGCGGCGATCTCAGGAACGCCTACACGCCCAGCTTCAGCCTGATCGGCGCCGAGTCGCTGATCATGGAACAGTCGGAAACGGGCAGCATCGCCGATTCGATCAAGGATTGCCTGCGCTGCGGCAAGTGCAAGCCGGTGTGCTCGACCCACGTGCCGCGCGCCAATCTGCTCTACAGCCCGCGGAACAAAATCCTCGCCACCTCGCTGCTGATCGAAGCCTTTCTCTACGAAGAGCAGACCAGGCGCGGCATTTCGCTCCGGCACTTCGACGAGTTCGGCGACGTCGCCGATCACTGTACCGTGTGCCACAAATGCGCCAACCCCTGCCCGGTGGACATCGATTTCGGCGACGTTTCGATCGCGATGCGCAACATGCTGCGCAAGCAGGGGAAGAAGAAGTTCAACCCCGGCACCGCCGCGTCGATGCTGTTCCTCAACGCGACCAACCCGAACACCATCAAAATCGCGCGCGCCGTGATGATCGAATGGGGCTACCGGGCGCAGAAGCTCGCCTACCGCGCCGCGAAAATGCTCGGTCTGGCACAGCGCCAGACGCGGCGGCCGCCGGCGACCGTCGGGCGGCCCGCTCTGCGCGCGCAGGTAGTGCATTTCATCAACAAGCCGATGCCGGGCAAGTTGCCCAAGCGCACGGCGCGCGCGCTGCTCGAACTCGAAGACCGGCACATCGTGCCCATCATCCGCGACCCGGCCAAGGTCACCGAGGACTCCGACGCGGTTTTCTACTTTCCCGGCTGCGGCTCCGAGCGGCTGTTCAGCCAGGTGGGGCTGGCGACGCAGGCGATGCTGTACGCGATCGGTGCGCAGTGCGTGCTGCCGCCGGGCTATCTGTGCTGCGGCTATCCCCAAACCGCCGCCGGCGAGGAGGAGGAGGGCAAGCGCATCATCACCGACAACCGGGTGCTGTTTCACCGCGTGGCGAACACCCTCAACTACCTCGACATCAAGACCGTGATCGTTTCCTGCGGCACTTGCATGGATCAGCTGCAGAAATACGAATTCGAAAAGATCTTCCCCGGCTGCCGCCTGCTCGATATCCACGAATACCTGATGGAGCAGGGGGTGAAGCTCGATGGCGTCGGCGGCGTGCGCTACATGTATCACGATCCCTGCCACACGCCGATGAAGACCTACCAGCCGCTCAAGGTCGTCAACCAGCTGATGGGCAGCGAGGTGCAGTTGAACGAGCGCTGCTGCGGCGAGTCGGGCACGCTCGCGATGACCCGGCCTGACATTTCCACCCAGGTGCGATTTCGCAAGGAGGAGGAGATGAGGAAAGGCGCGGCGGCGCTGCGCGCAAGAAAGGGCGGCGGCGCCGACGGCGAATTCCGCGGCGAGGTCAAGATCCTCACTTCCTGCCCTTCCTGCCTGCAGGGTCTGGCGCGCTACAAGGACGATGCCGGTACCGACGCCGACTACATTGTGGTGGAAATCGCCAAACACGTGCTCGGTCCCGACTGGATGCCCGAGTACGTGGCTAAGGCGACCCATGGCGGGATCGAGCGCGTGCTGCTCTAAGCCGTGAATAAGCTCACATTCGGCGCCAAGAACCTCGGCTCGACGTGAACAAATTAATGGCCGCCGACTGTGAATTGTGCGATTCTGCCGGAGGCGAGACGCTATGGCAGGATCAACTGTGCCGCGTCGTCCTGGTAGAAGACCGTGACTATGCCGGATTCTGCCGCGTAATACTCAACCGCCACGTGAGCGAAATGACCGATCTCGATGCGGCAACCAGGCAAAGACTGATGCGCGTGGTGTTTGCGGCCGAGCAGGCTTTGCGCGACTTGATGCATCCGGCGAAAATCAACCTGGCGAGCCTGGGCAACAGGGTGGCGCATCTGCACTGGCATGTGATCCCGCGCTTTGCCGACGACAAGCATTTTCCCGATTCCATCTGGAGCGGGGCAAGGCGGCCCGGCGCTGCGCGCCGGGTCGACCCCGCCGCCCTGAAACGCGCCTTGCACAAATTGCTGCAAGCGGTGGCAAAATGAGCGCAATGCCGGCCCAATGACGCCCATGCCCGAATTCGAGCTGCCTCCGATCTCCGCCGACGCGCACCCTGAGTTCGCCGACAGCATCTCCTGCGCCGCGTGGCTTGCCGAGTTGCCTCTGGTCAACGTCGCGCCGTCGCAAATCCGGCTGTTGGCTCAGCTGCAGGAACTGAACCGCTTCGGCTTGCCTGCCGCCGAGCGGCTCAAAGTGCTGGAAACGTTGCGCGAGCCGGTCTATTTCCTGCAGACGGAGCAGATCAAAAAGCTGGCCAACAAACCGCTGCCGCTGACCCAGGTGGAACGCAGTATTTTCGGCCAAGTGGTCAAGCTGTGGCAGGAACTGCTGATTGGCTATCAGCGCTGCCTGGCCGGCGCGGCGGCGGACGAGCGCGAAAGCCAGACTGCGCTGCTCTGCCAGCGCGGGCTGGACTGCCTGGCATCGAATATGCTCGACCACTGCCGCGTCTATCACGCCGTCCCCGATGCCTACTGGCTGGCCCTGCACCAGCTCTACCGCAGGGCTCAAGAATCGGGCGGGAGCGCCACGCAGATCTCGGACCCGGTCAGGAAAGTGAATGTCTGCTGCGCCGAAGTGTACGTGCATGTGCTGTTGTTCATGCTGGCAGACCCCAACGAGCAGCTGCAAAAGCAGCTCGCGCAAATTCAGCGCTGGCTGGAGCGCTGGGCCCAGAGCGTTCCGATACGCAATGCGCCACCACAGGACCAGAGCCTGCCGCCGCTGCTGCTGGATTTTTCCGCCGCGACGGGCGCTTACCGTGAAGCCGACGCCGGCGGCCGCAGCGCCTCGGCCTGGCTCGACATCGGCGAGCTTGCGCGCATCCTGAAGAAGCGCGTGGTGCTGCTGCGCAAGGGCGAGCCGCCCGCCAGCCTGGGACTGGGCGAGGATTGCGCCATGCCCGGCGTGGAACAAACGTTGGTGCGCCTGTTCCGCCTCTGGTGCGAGGGCAAAAATGCGCGCGCGCAAACGCGCCGCAGCGTCAGCGCACAGGCCAAGGTGTGCAGCACGCTCGTCTCCATGCACTTCCATATATCGGGCAACAAGACGTTCCGCCAACCCGGACATGCGACCCAGCTGACCAGGCGCGAACGCGACGAAATCGCCACCTTCGGTCATACCAGCACGCGCCTGGAGGATGCATTCGTCGAAGCCGGCGGCTATGCGACCGAGGACTGGCAGCTGCAGGAGGAGAGTCTGTCGGGCCTGCGCATCGTGCGCCCGGTTGCCTCAGGCAGCGCCCGCTATGCGAACGCCCAGCTAATCGCGGTGCGACCGGCCGACGCCAAGAATTTCCTGGTGGGGGTAGTGCGCTGGATCAAGACCGACGATAACGGCAATATCCAAATCGGGGTTCGCGTCATTCCGGGGATACCGCGAGCCGTTGCCGTACGGGCCACCGGGCTCAACGCGCAGAAAGAAAAGTTCGTACCCGCGCTCTATTGCCCCGCTCTGGCCGCGCTGTCCGCGCCAGCTTCACTGATTCTGCCACTGGGCTGGTACCGGCCCAAGCGCATACTGGAAGTCTACAGCGACAGTTCCGAGTTGCTGCTGCTCAGCGCCGTGCTTGAGCGCGGCAGCGATTTCGAGCGCGTCGCGATCGAGCCTGCGCCTTAGCCGGCGCTTCCTGGCTGCTGCGCCAGCGCCACGGGGTCAGGGGATTTGACGCGTCGCGCCGGAAACACCGCGGAAAAACAGCTGCCCTTGCCCGGCTCGCTCTCGATCTCCAGCGTCCCCTGATGCCGCGTCAGTATGTGCTTGACGATTGCCAGGCCGAGCCCGGTGCCGCCGGTTTCGCGCGAGCGGCTATGGTCGACACGGTAAAAGCGCTCGGTCAGGCGGGGAATATGGCGCGGCTCTATCCCCGGCCCGGTATCGCTGACACTGAACACCGCCTCTGCGCCGCGCCAACGCCAGCGCAGCCGGATGTCGCCGCCCGCAGGCGTATAGTGCACCGCGTTGCTCACCAGGTTGCCGAATGCGCTGCGCAACTCCTGCGCGTTGGCGAGCAGCGCAGCCGGCCCTTCGATGCCGAGTTCGATGCGATGGCGGCCGGCGCTCAGGGCCCGCGCTTCGTCGCACACGCCAGCGAGCAGCGCTGCGACATCGACTACTGCCTCGTCGTCCAGACCCCTGCTGGCCTCCAACGTCGAAAGCGTGAGCAAGTCTTCGACCAGCCGCTGCATGCGCCCGGTGTGTACGCGCATCATGTTCAGATAACCCTGCCGGCGCTCCTCGTCCAGCTTCACCTCACCGTCGGTGATCGTCTCCAGGAACCCGGCCACGACGGTAAGCGGGCTTTTCAGTTCGTGCGAGACATTGGCGACGAAATCGCGCCGCATGGTTTCGACTTTTTCGGCCAGCGTGATGTCGCTGGCGAGCAGCAGTTTCTGCTCCTCGCCGTAGGGGATGATGGCGATCGACAGCACCCGGCCCTGGCCCCGCTCCAGGCGCAGGGTGAGCGGTTCGGCGTATTCGCCCTGTTCGAGATAGGCGGCGAAATCCGGGTGCCGCACCAGGTTGGCCAGCGGTCGTCCTACATCGCGCTCCTCGTCCAGCCCCAAATACGCGCTGGCGATCGGGTTGCACCACTCGATATGGCCGTTAGTGTCCAGCAGCACCACGCCATCGGGCAGCGCCAGCCCTGCATTACGGAAGCGCTCCAAGTCGGCGCCGAGCTGCCTCTCGTATTTGATGCGGGCCCGCACGAAACGGTAAAGCCCGGCCAGCACCTCGTCCCAGGCGCCGCTGCCCTGCGGCACCGGTCTCACCAGGGGATCGTGCAGCCAATCAGCCAGCGCGGCCAGATTGGCCGTGTGGCTCAGTAACAGCAGCGCGAGACCGAGGCATACGACGCCAAGCCCCCAAACCGGGTCCACCAGCGCCCAGGTGACGACGCCGGCCGCCGACACAAGGACCAGCGCCAGCGCGCCGCGGATCCAGACGGCGTTCAATTGACGAAGGGCAGGCCATTTCTTTTCATGCCGGGATTATCGCATGCCCGCCCCGCGCCCTTTGCAAGCCGGGCGGTTCAGGGCGTTAGCGCGAAGCGATAGCCGGTTCCGCGCACGGTTTCGATCAGCGCATCATGGCCGCTAGCCTCCAGCGCCTGGCGCAGGCGACGGATGTGCACATCCACGGTGCGCTCCTCGACGAACACATGATCGCCCCAGACCTGGTCGAGCAACTGGGCGCGGGTGTGCACGCGCTCGGCATGGGTCATGAAGAAATGCAGCAGGCGGAATTCGGTCGGACCCAGGTCCAGCGCCAGACCGTTGCCGCTGACCCGGTGCGCAGCCGGGTCGAGCCGAAGACCCTGGACCTCGACCGCATCGTCGGTCATCTGCGGTGCACGCCGGCGCAGCACCGCCTTGATGCGCGCCAGCAGTTCGCGTGGCGAGAATGGCTTGGTCACGTAGTCGTCGGCGCCAGCTTCCAGTCCCATGACCTTGTCCTGCTCGGCCGATTTGGCGGTGAGCATGATGATGGGAATGGCGCGGGTACGCGCGCTGCCGCGCAAGTGCCGCGCGATCGTCAGGCCCGACTGCCCGGGCAGCATCCAGTCGAGCAGCACCAGATCGGGCAGGGTCTGACGTACGATGGCAAGCGCCTCCTCCGCGTCCGCAGCGCGCAAGGCATGGTGTCCTGCGCCTTCCAGGTTGACGGCAATCAATTCCTGGATGGCGGCTTCGTCTTCGACGATCAGAATATTTAGCGGCATGATCTTGTGGGCGCAATAATATGTCCCTGGCGTGACATTTTGGTTACAGCCGAAACGGCGCCGCTCGCGGTATCATAGACGCCCCCGTCCCCGGCCGCGGTGCGCGGCTTCGGCCCGGGAACCCATACTAGGCGGAACCTGCGATGAACGGCAAGACCCACTTTGGCTACGAACAGATAGACGAGGCCGAAAAGGCGCGCAAGGTAGCGGGCGTATTCGACTCCGTTGCACCCAGCTACGACCTGATGAACGATCTGATGTCGGCCGGGATGCACCGCGCGTGGAAGGCGTTCACCATCGCATTGGCAGGAATCAGGGCGGGCGAGCGCGTGCTCGATGTAGCCTCCGGCAGCGGCGATCTCGCACGCGCGTTCGCCGGGCGTGTCGGCCCCGCAGGAGAAGTCTGGCTCACCGACATCAATCGTGCCATGCTCGCGCGCGGACGCGACCGATTGCTCGACGAGGGGCACGCGCTCCCGCTGGCGCAGTGCGATGCGGAGCGCCTGCCGTTTCCTGCCGATTATTTCGACTGCATAAGCGTAGCCTTCGGACTGCGCAACATGACGCACAAGGAGGAGGCGCTGGCCGAGATGCGCCGCGTACTCAAGCCGGGCGGGCGCTTGCTGGTGCTCGAATTCTCCCGCGTATGGCGGCCATTGACCCGCGCCTACGACTGGTATTCGTTCACGGTGCTGCCCTGGCTCGGCTCCAAGATTGCGGGCGACGCCGGCAGTTATCGCTATCTGGCCGAATCCATACGCATGCACCCAGACCAGGAGCAGCTGAAGACCCTGATGGAACATGCGGGCCTTGCGCGCGTCGAATATTTCAACCTGAGCGCCGGCGTGGTAGCCCTGCATCGCGGTTACAAGGTTTGATGCCATGGGCGCATAATGAACGGCCGGCGCTGCAACGCAAGAACATGAAACCATTGACATCGACATTGATCGCCGCATTCCTCGCGCAGGCGTCGACGGCCGCGGTCGCAGAGGTCCGGCGCCCGGCAAGACCGGTGTCCGGGGCGGCCGGCCGCGTGCCCGTGTACACACGGCAAATGCAGTAAGCGGGCCCAACATTCGAGGAAGCCGTGTTGCCACACCCTGGAATATTCGCCCTCAACCACCTGCTCAGCGCGGAAGCCTGGGCGCGGGACAAACTCAAGCCCTATGCCGGGCAGTGCGTGGAATTCCGCTCCGCGCCGCTGCCCGCGCTGCGCCTGGACATCCTCGACTCCGGACTGGTGGGCGGCGCAGCCCAGGACGCGGTGCCCAGCCTGATCGTCACCATCGGACCAAGTGCGTTGCCGGCGTCGCTGCGCGGTGAAGACGCATTGATGCGCGAAATCGGCATCGAAGGCAATGCCGACCTGGCCAGCACGGTGCAATACCTGTTCCGCCATTTGCGCTGGGATCTCGCGGAGGACCTGTCCAAGGTGTTCGGCGACGTGTTCGCCCAGCGCATGGTGACCGAAGGCAGGCGCTTCGCGGCGTGGAACCGCGAGGCCGCCGAAAAGCTGGCGCAAAACTTTGCCGAATACTGGATCGAGGAGCAGCCGCTCCTGGCCCGTCCTGCCGATGTGCGCCAATTCCTGACTGACGCGGACCGGCTGCGCGACGACTTGGCGCGGCTGGAGAAGCGAATCGAAATCTTAACCGGGAAAGCCTAGTCCGCCGAGGATGCAGAGGACGCAAACGCATACGCCGCCGTCTTTACCCGGCATCCTTGGCGCCCTTAGCAGTTAAAATCCGCTTTCCGATCCCCGCAGGCCGATCAATTGCAGCGTCTTCTTCGCCTCGCCCGTATCATCATCGTCGGCATCCGCTTCGGCCTGGATGAATTCGTGCTCGCCCACGCGCGCACGCGCTTCCTGCTCGTGGTGGTGCAGCGCGTCCTGTTCTGGCGCAGGCTGACCGAGCCACGCGCGGTGCGCCTGCGCCTGGCGCTGGAAGCTCTCGGGCCGCTGTTCGTCAAGTTCGGCCAGGTGCTCTCTACCCGGCGCGACCTGCTGCCCACCGATATCGCGGACGAGCTGGCGCGGCTGCAGGACCAGGTGGCGCCGTTTTCGACCGAACTCGCGCACGCCCAGCTCGAACGCGCGTTCGGCCGGCCGGTGGCGCAGGTATTCGAACAATTCGAAGCGCGGCCGGTGGCGAGCGCCTCCATTGCGCAAGTGCATTTTGCAGTGCTGCCTGGCGGGCGCGAATGCGCGGTCAAGATACTGCGCCCGAACATGCAGCAAGCGATCGAAAAGGACGTGGCCCTGCTCGACAGCGCCGCCGGCCTGATCGAGGCGCTGTGGGTCGACGGCCGGCGCCTGAAACCGCGCAAGGTGGTGGCGGAGTTCGCCATGCACCTCAATGACGAACTCGACCTGATGCGCGAAGCGTCGAATGCGAGCCAGCTGCGGCGCAACTTCGCCGCCTCGCCGCTGCTGATGATTCCGGAAATCTATTGGGACTACTGCTCCTCCTCGGTGATGGTGATGCAGCGCATCAGCGGCATTCCGATCAGCCACGTGGAGGAGTTGCGCGCCGCCGGGGTAGACGTCCCGCGCATCGCCCGCGCCGGGGTGGAGATTTTCTTCACCCAGGTGTTCCGCGACGGCTTTTTCCACGCCGACATGCACCCGGGCAACATTTTCGTCTCCACCGACCCCGAAATCCGGGGCAAGTACGTCGCCGTCGATTTCGGCATCATGGGCACACTGACCGACGTCGACAAGAACTACCTGGCGCAGAATTTTCTCGCCTTTTTCCAGCGCGATTACAAGCGCGTGGCGCAGGCGCACCTGGAAGCCGGCTGGGTGCCGCCCGACACACGCATAGACGAGTTCGAAAACGCCATCCGCGCCGTGTGTGAGCCGGTGTTCGACCGGCCGATCAAGGACATTTCCTTCGGCCGGGTGCTGCTGCGCCTGTTCCAGACCTCGCGCCGCTTCCATGTCGAGATCCAACCGCAGCTGGTAATGCTGCAAAAAACCCTGCTCAACATAGAGGGCCTGGGGCGACAGCTAGACCCCGACCTGGACCTGTGGAAAACCGCCAAACCCTATCTCGAGCGCTGGATGAGCGAGCAGCTAGGCTGGCGCGGTCTCGTGCGCAATGTCCTGAACGAGGCGCCGCGCTGGGCCAGCATGCTGCCGCAGTTGCCGCGCCTTGCGCACCGCGCCCTCTACGAGGACCATGTCGCTGGTGTCGAACAGGCGCTGGAGCGGCTCGCAGCCGAGCAAAGGCGGCGCCACCGCAGCACCGTTGTGCTCGGCGTCCTGCTCGCCGTCTTGCTCGCCTGGCACATTTATCTGGTGTTATAGCCGCGGCGCACATTTCGCCGATGCGGCCCGCAGCATATAAATTCGATCGGCCACGAACCTTTTTTGTGCTTGTCCGGTCGGCAAGCGCAACACGCCGCTGCGCGTGTTCGCTTTTGGTTCTCGTGCGTGGTCCCGCGAGCGTCGCCCTTCCGCGGGCACGGTAGAATCCAGGCATGAACGACAAGCTGATTGCGCTCGAAGCGGACATCACCACCCTGCGGGTGGATGCCATCGTCAACGCGGCCAACAACTCTCTCCTGGGCGGGGGTGGCGTCGACGGCGCGATCCACCGCGCCGCCGGACCCGAACTGCTCGCCGAGTGCCGCGCCCTGAAAGGCTGCGCCACCGGGCGCGCCAAAATCACGCGCGGCTACCGCCTACCGGCGAAATACGTGATCCACACCGTGGGGCCGGTGTGGCAGGGCGGATTGCGGGGCGAGGCCGAGTTGCTGGCCTCCTGCTACCGCGAGAGCCTGGCGCTGGGGCTCGCGCACGGCGTCGCCAGCATCGCCTTCCCCGCGATCAGCTGCGGCGTCTATGGCTACCCCTTGCAGCAGGCGGCGCGCATTGCGCTGCGCGAATGCGCGGCGGTCGCTGCGGCCGAAGCGCAAATCGCGCAAATCGTGTTCGCCTGCTTCGGCGCCGAGATGTTGTCGCTCTATCGGGCCGAACTAGCGGGGCTGTAGCATGGCGCGCACCGAGCCCGTAGTCGAAGCCAGGGCGTCGCCCCGACCTTCGCCCTTGGCGCGCTACCTGCTGCTCGCTTATGTGCTGCTGGTTATTTACGCCAGCCTGTATCCCTTCTCTGGCTGGCGCGATCAGGGCGTAGGGCCGTTCGCCTATCTTTCCGAGCGTCTGCCGCGCTACATCACTGCTTTCGACGTGGTGACCAATTTGGTCGCCTACATGCCCTTGGGATTTTTTGCGCTGCTGGCATTGCACCCGCTTGTGCGCGGCAAGCGTGCGTTCGCCCTGTCCAGCCTGGCCAGCTGCGCGCTGAGTTTCGCCATGGAGGCGCTGCAGACCTACCTTCCCAGCCGCATCTCGTCCAACCTCGATCTCGCCACCAACAGCCTCGGCGCCCTCGTCGGCGCCGGCCTGGCGCTCTTCTTCGGCGCCGGCCTGCTCGGCCGCGGAAAAATGCACGAGCTGCGCCATCGTTGGGTTCTCGACGGCCACCAGTATGACCTGGGTCTGGTGTTGCTCGGGCTGTGGCTGTTCACCCAACTCAACCCGGCGACCCTGCTGTTCGGCAACGGCGATCTGCGCGGTCTGTTCGAGGAAGTGCCGGCCGTGCTGCATCCGGTCGAGGTGTTCATCCAGATGGAAGCGGTGGTCACGGCCTGCAACATGGTCGCGATCGGCCTGTTCCTGTCATGCCTGGCGCAAGACGGACGGCCGCTGCGCGGCTTGTTGCTGGGTCTGCTCGCGGCCGCTCTGGCGCTGAAGACGGTCGCGGTGGGCGAATTGCTCAAGGCGCAGACCGTATTCGCCTGGCTCACGCCGGGTGCGCTGCTCGGCCTGGTCGCCGGCGCCCTCGCCCTGATGCTGGTGCTGGCGCTGCCGCGCGCGGCACGCATGGCGCTCGCGGGCTTGCTGCTGATGGCCGCGACCGTACTGGTCAACCTCGCACCCGAGAACCCCTATTTCGTCGACACCCTGCAGTTCTGGCCGCAAGGCTACTTTCTCAACTTCAACGGGGTAACGCACCTGGTCTCGCTCGTCTGGCCGTTCGCCACCTTGTTTTATCTGTTGCTGCTCGCGCCGCGCCCGGCCGGGGCAGGCTCGGGCGGCGCCGACCAGCTATAATTTGCCTTCGTTGGGGGCATTCCGGCCCACGGCATGCCCCCCAACGACGTTTCTCTTGAGCCTATCCTATGAGCTATTACACCCACCACGTTTTCTTTTGCTGCAACCAACGCGACGGCGAACGCGTCTGCTGCAACGACAAGGGCGCGAGCAGGCTGCGCGACTACGCCAAGCAGCGCGTGAAGGAACTGGATCTCGCCGGCAAAGGCGGGGTGCGCATCAACCAAGCGGGCTGCCTGGACCGCTGCGAGGAAGGGCCCTGCATCGTCGTCTACCCGGAGGAGACCTGGTACACCTATATCGATGAGCACGATATCGACGAGATCATCGAGGAACACCTGCGCAATGGACGCGTAGTCGAGCGCCTGAAAATATGACGCGGGCGGCGAAAGAGCGCTTGCTGCTCGAGGGCGCGGCGGGCGAGATTGAATGCATTGTCGACCTGCCCGCGGGCGGTGAAAGCCGCGACAGGTTTCACGACGCCCCCAGGGGCGTGGCGCTGGTCGCGCACCCGCACCCGCTGTTCGGCGGCAGCCTCGACAACAAGGTGGTGCAGACCCTGGCCAAGACTTTCGTCGAGCTCGGCTACGTCGCGCTGCGGCCCAACTTCCGCGGCGTGGGCGCGAGCGCGGGCGAACACGACCAGGGACGCGGCGAAACCGAGGACCTGCTCGCCGTCATCGATTACGCGCGCGCGCGCTTTCACGCGGGGGCGCCGGTGCTGGCGGGCTTCTCCTTCGGCGCCTACGTGCAGACGCTGGTGGCGCGCCGCGTTCAACCCGAGCGCATGGCACTGGTGGGCGTGGCTGCAGGCTTCGTCAGCGGCGGGCGCAGCTACACTGCCGAACCGGTCCCCGCGGATAGCATCATCATTCACGGCGAACTCGACGAGACGGTGCCGCTCGCCAACGTGCTCGCCTGGGCGCGGCCGCAGGAGCTGCCGGTGGTCGTGGTGCCGGGCGCGGATCATTTCTTTCACCGGCGGCTGCATCTCATAAAGAACATCGTCAAGGGTTCGTGGCAGCATTGAAACTGCAAACGCCATGAGCGTCACCGCAAAATCGATACGCAACGCCGCCGCCTTGCTCGCGGGCAATGTGGTCGACACGCCCTGCCTGTACTCGCGCACGCTGTCGGAAATCACCGGCGCCGAGGTGTATCTTAAATTCGAAAACCTGCAGTTCACCGCGTCGTTCAAGGAACGCGGCGCGCTGGTGAAGCTGCTCTCGCTCGCGAGCGCGGAGCGCGCAGCCGGCGTGCTCGCCGTGTCCGCGGGCAATCACGCGCAGGGCGTGGCCTATCATGCGAAGCGCCTGGGCCTGCACGCCGTGATCGTCATGCCGCGCCACACGCCGCATGTGAAGGTGGAGCATACGCGCGCCTTCGGCGCCGAAGTGATCCTCGCCGGCGACAATTTCGATGAAGCCAAGGCGCAGGGTCTCGCGCTCGCCGCCGAGCGCGGGCTGACGCTGGTGCACCCCTACGACGACGAGCGCGTTATCAGCGGCCAGGGCACGGTGGCCCTGGAAATGCTCGCGCGCGAGCCACAACTGGAGATCCTGGTCGTGCCCGTGGGCGGCGGCGGGCTGATCGCCGGCATGGCGGTCGCGGCCAAGGCGGTCAAACCGGAGCTCGAGCTCTACGGCGTGGAGACCGAAAACTTTCCGTCCATGTATTGCGCGCTGCGCGGCGAGGCGCCCCGCTTCGCCGCCAATACCATCGCCGATGGAATCGCCGTCAAGCAGCCGGGGGCACTTACCCTGCCCATCGTGCGCGAGCTCGCGCGCGGCGTGCTCCTCGTGGGCGAGGGCGAGATCGAGCATGCCATCGTGCTGCTGCTGGAAATAGAAAAGACGGTGGTCGAGGGCGCCGGCGCGGCCGGTCTTGCCGCCCTGCTCGCCCATCCTGAGCACTTCCGCGGCAAACGCACGGGTATTGTGCTCTCCGGCGGCAACATCGACCCGCTGATGCTGTCGGTGATCATCGAGCGCGGCATGGTACGCGCCGGGCGGCTCACCCGGCTCACGGTGGAGTTGCGCGACCTGCCCGGCGCGCTCGCGACGGTCACCGCCTGTCTCGCGCAGGTCAATGCCAATATCGAGGAAGTACACCACCAGCGCGCCTTCACCAACCTGCCGCTGCAGACGGCCGAGGTCGATTTCGTGCTGCAGACGCGCAGCCGCGAGCACGTGGAGGAGATTATTCGCGCGCTGCACGCCGCCGGCTTCGCGGCGCGCAGCCACGGCGCATGAACAGAATCAGCAGCCAACCCGGAGCACGCGCATGAAACCAGCCCTTATTATCATTGATATCCAGAACGACTACTTTCCCGGCGGCAAGATGGAGCTGGAGGGCAGCCCCGAGGCGAGTCTGCAGGCGGCGAAGCTGCTCGAGCGCTTTCGCGCAAAAGGGCTGCCGCTGGTACACATCCAGCATGTTTCCCACCGGCCGGGCGCGGGCTTTTTCCTGCCCGACACCGAGGGCGTGAAGATTCACACCAATGTTGCACCGCTCGCCGGCGAAACGGTGATCCAGAAAAACTTCCCCAACAGCTTTCGCGCCACGCCGCTTCTGGAGCACCTGCACGCGCTGGATGTGGACCATTTGGTCATCGCCGGCATGATGACTCACATGTGCGTGGACGCGACCACGCGCGCCGCGTTCGATCTGGGCTTTTCCTGCAGCCTGGCGCACGACGCCTGCGCCACGCGCGCCTTAGCGTTCGGCGAGCAGCGCGTACCGGCCGCGCAGGTGCACGCGGCTTTTTTGGCCGCGCTCGCCGGCCTCTACGCCAAGGTGCAAAGCGCCGCGGAGATAGCGGCTTAGGAAAACCCTGCACACGTCCCGTCGCCCGGTACGGACTCGATGGAGATCCCTAGGTTTTCCCGCGCCTGTTTGCCTGGAGAAGCTCCGCTGACTGCGCAAAACGCTCGGCCGCAGTCATTTCCTGCGGCGACGACCGGCGGAGCAACAGCCACAGTATGGCGCCGTTGATCAGAATGAAAATGACCTCAATCCAAAGCATGGCGGTGACGACTACGCGCATTGAATTGTCCCCGAACACGAAATAGAAGCCGTCAAACGTAGGCAGCACCGCCGTGGACACCGCGTAATGATCCTGAAAGGGCGGGAACAGCAGTGCCAAAAGCAGGTTCAAGGCCACCCCCATGAGTACCAGGTTCTGCCGGTCCAATTGGCGTCGCAGACGCGCCCGCGGATGCAGCAACAGCCAGGCGATCGCGGTATTGATCAGCACAACGAATATTTCGATAGAAAGGAAATTATCGTTGAGCACGCGATTGGGATGGTCAGCAAACGCGAACAGGAAGCCCCCGAAGGTGGGCGCGCTGTACTGGGTGTAGCCGTGGTAGTCGTACGGCGGGAACAGAAGCATCAGCAGCAAATTGATTGCGGCGACGATCAGCATAACTGCCTGGTGTTTGTTCATCGGATTTTTTATGCTGGACTTAAGCGCATATTAGCCGGTCCCGGGCCGATCGCACGACGAGATTGTTAAAAATTGCCGAAACTGCCTCCGAATTAGGGGACATAAGGAGAGGGGGAAGCGGGGCACCCTGATGTCGTTACGAAGCTTAAGTGGGTGCCGTTCGCGCTCCGTCTTCCGGACCCGGCGGTGCATGCGGACGTGCGGCCATGCCGTACATTCTCTCAGTCGGTTTTGTGTTACTTTGGGATTCGACCTTCGATCGATCATCGCAGATTTCCCATGAATTCGCCATCCAACACCAAGCTGTTCACATCCTGTCCGCGCGGCCTGGAAAATCCGCTCGCGGCCGAGCTCAGCGGACTCGGCGCGAGTGGGGTGCAGGCGGTCGCCGGCGGCGTCGCCTTCGAAGGCGACATGCGCGTCGTCTATCGCGTGAATCTGGAGAGCCGCATCGCCACGCGCGTACTGCTGCGCCTGTTCACCGTCCCGTATCGCAGCGAAGAGGACATCTATCGCGCGGCCTACGAGTTCGACTGGCCGCAGCGTTTCGACGTGGCGCGCAGCATCCGCGTCTACCTCACCGCGCAGCGCTGCCCGCTCAAGAGTCTGGACTTCCTCACGCTGCGCATCAAGGATGCGGTGTGCGACCGCTTCAGGAGCGCCGTCGGCAGCCGCCCCAACGTCGATACGCACGCGCCCGAAGTGCGCATACACGCCTTCCTCGATGCCACGCAATTCACGCTCTACCTCGACACTTCGGGCGAACCGCTGTTCAAGCGCGGCGCGCGCGCCGCCCAAGGCGAGGCACCGCTGAAGGAAAACCTCGCCGCCGGCATACTGAGCCTGACCGGATGGCGGCCTGGAACGGCGCTGCTCGATCCGATGTGCGGCGGCGGCACTTTCCTCGTCGAGGCGGCGCAAATCGCGCTCGATATCGCACCGGGCAGTGCGCGCAGCTTCGGCTTCGAAAAGCTGAAACATTTCGACGCGGCGTTGTGGCAGGCGCTGCGCGCCGAATCCAAGGCGCGGCGCAAGCCGCTCGCTCCCCTGCCGATCTACGGCAGCGACCTCTACGGCGATACGCTCAAACTGGCGCAGGCGAACCTGCGCGCGGCGGGGCTGGAGGAGGCGGTGCAGCTGAAACAGGCGAATGTGCTGGAGATTTCCGCGCCGGCCGCGACCGGCGTACTGGTAACCAACCCGCCCTACGGCGAGCGCATGGGCGCCCAACAGGATCTGGCCGAGTTCTACCCAAAATTTGGCGATGCGTTGAAACAGAAATTCGCCGGCTGGAACTGCTATATTCTGAGTGCCGACATGAATCTGCCGAAACTGATCAAACTGCAGGCGTCCAAACGCACGCCCCTGTTCAATGGCGCGCTGGAATGCCGCCTGTTCGAATACAGGATCGTGGCGGGCAGCATGCGCGGCCCCAAGGCCATCCAAGGCGGAGCACTGTCGGACGGGCGCTAGCTGCGCTTGCGTGGCTTGGCCGTCTTGGCTGCGGTTCTCGCTGCGGTCTTGGCTGCCGTCTTGGCGGCGGTCTTGGCCGGAGGTTTCGCTGCGGTCTTCGCGGCCGGCTTGACGACGCCGGCCTTGGCCTGCGCCGGCTTAGCGTCGGCCGCCGCCGGCTTGGCTGCGCCCGGCTTGGCTGCGCGCGGCGCGAACTCGAAGCCGACCTTGCCGTCGGCGCCTCGCACCAGGAAAGCCGAGAACGGCCGGCCTTTCTTGGAAATGAAGCGATGCAGCAGATCGGTTTTGCCGGTTGCCAGCAGTTTCTGCATCTGCTCGCGCTCGATCGGCCGCTGCAGGATGATGCGGCCGGAGCGGAAATCGCAGCTCTTTTCCGGACCCAGGCTTTTCTCGCACACATAGGCCATCGCTTGCTCGAACACTCTCGCCGCGCACTTGGGGCAGGCCCCGAGCGGCTCCAGCCCGGAGAAATCCGGTACCTCTTCATCGCTGTTGCTCTGCCCGAAATCGAACTCGGCCTTGAATTCGGGCGATAGCCGCACCACCGCGGCGAACGGTTTACCCATGCGGCTGCGAAAGCCCTGCAGCGGGCCAACGCTGTGCTTGGCGATCAATTCCTCGATCTCCTCCGGCGCGAACTCGCGGCTGGAGACCACCTTCCAGATATTGAAATCGCAGGCCTGGCACTGGAATTTTCGGTAGTTCTCCTGCACCGTGCCGCCGCATTTCGGGCATGGTGCTTTGAGCGTGAGGAATGCAGTATCGGGAATGTCGCCGTTCTTGATCGCGGAAACCAGCTCGCGCGTAGCCTCGACGATATGGTCCATGAACTCGGCGCGACCAAGCTCGCCGCGCTCCATCTGCTTCAGTTTGAACTCCCAATCCCCAGTGAGTTCGGGCGAGGTGAGCTCGGTGATGCCGAACTGGCCGAGCGCGAACATGAGCGAGAACGCTTTGGGCGTGGGCACGAGTTCGCGTCCGTTGCGATGCACATAATCCTCGAAAATGAGGCCCTCGATCACCGCGGCGCGGGTCGCCGGCGTGCCCAGGCCCTTCGCGCTCATCGCCGCGCGCAATTCCTCGTCCTCGACCAGCTTACCGGCACCTTCCATCGCAGAGAGCAGCGTCGCCTCGGAAAAGCGCGCCGGCGGCCTGGTCTGGTTGGCCTTGACCTCGACTTCGGTGGTCTCCACCTTCTCGCCGTCCTCGATTGCGACCATCAACGCATCGTCTTTCTCCGCGTCGCGACCATAGATCGCGAGCCAGCCAGGTTTCACCATCACCCGGCCTTCGCTGCGGAACGGCTCGCCCTCGACCCGAGTGATGCGCGTGGTCACGAGGAATTCGGCCGCGGGGAAGAACACCGCGAGGAAGCGTTTCACCACCATGTCGTAGAGCTTGGCTTCGGCATCGGACAGATTGCCAGGCGCCTGCAGCGTGGGGATGATGGCGAAATGGTCGGAAATTTTGCTGTTGTCGAAAATGCGCTTGCTCGGCTTGACCCAGCCTTCCTTCAGCACCTGGCGCGCAAACGGCGCGTAGGCCGCGACGCCCTCGCTCTTGTCCTTGCCGCGGGCTTTGCCTGCGAGCATCTCCATGGTCGACTTGACCGTGGGCAGATAGTCCTCCGGCAGCGCGCGTGCATCGGTACGCGGATAGGTCAGCACCTTGTGCTTCTCATACAGCGCCTGTGCCAGCGACAGCGTGGTGCGCGCGGAAAAGCCGAAGCGCCCGTTGGCTTCGCGTTGCAGGCTGGTCAAGTCGAACAGCAGCGGCGATATCTGGCTGGTGGGCTTGGCCTCTTCGGTGGCGATGCCAGGCTTGCCCTCGCATTTCTGGCGCAAAGCCTCTGCCCGCGCCGCATCCCACAAGCGCTCTGGCTTGGCTTCGGCGTCCTCGTCTTTCGCCGCCTTGGCGAACTTCTCGTCGAACCAGCGCCCGCTGTAAGCCCCGGCCGCTGCGGCGAAGCGCGCATGCACTTCCCAGTAGTCGCGCGACTGGAATTTGCGGATGCGGTCCTCGCGCTCGACCAGGATGGCCAGCGTCGGCGTCTGCACCCGGCCCACGGTGGTCTTGTAGAAACCGCCCTCTTTGGAATTGAATGCGGTCATGGCGCGCGTGCCGTTGATGCCGACCAGCCAGTCGGACTCGGAACGGCACACTGCGGCATCGGCCAGCGGCAGCATGGATTTGTCCGTCCGCAGGGCTTCAAAGCCGTCGCGGATCGCACCCTGGGTCATCGATTGCAGCCACAGCCGCTGGATCGGTTTCTTGTTGCCGGCGTGCTGCATGATGTAGCGAAAGATCAGCTCGCCCTCGCGCCCGGCGTCACAGGCGTTGATCACGCCCGTGACGTCCTTGCGCTTGAGCAGCTTCAGCAGCAGCTTGAGCCGGTCCTCGGTGCGCTCGATCGGCTTGACGTCGAAATGCGGCGGGATCACCGGCAGATTCGCGAATGACCACTTGCCGCGTTTCACTTCTACGCCTTCGGGGGCGACGAGTTCGAGCAGATGGCCGATCGCCGAGGACAACACGTATTCCTCGCTCTCGAAGTAATCGCCGTGACGGGTGAAGCCGCCCAGTGCGCGCGCGATGTCGTTCGCAACGGAAGGCTTTTCGGCAATGATGAGCTTCTTGGCCATAGGTTCGATCAGCTTCCGGGCGCGCGCTCGTGAGCTCGGCCGCGCGCGATGTCGTTCGCAACGGAAGGCTTTTCGGCAATGATGAGCTTCTTGGTCATGGAATTCCGGTCAGCGCCAGGGCGCGCGCCCGCGAGTTCGGCGGCGCCCAGCGTCCTTCGCAACGGAAAGCTGTTCGACAGGGGTGAGTTTTTTACTCATAGCATAGTGTGGTCGGACTTGCGCGCGCAGGCGCAATCAACATGGACCCGCGCATTGCGGCAAGCGGCAGCATGATAAGTGCAAACCAGAGCGCGAAGCAAGGAGGGGCGGCAGTGCGCCGTGACAAAGTTCAGCGAAACAGCGACTTAATCGGCGCCGACAGATCTAATGCATGAGCAATTGCGCGCGATCGGCGAGTAACTCTTCCAGGATGAGCGAATCGATCGAGTGCTGCTGGCTCCACAGGACCATGAGCACGATCACCTTCAGCTTCTCGATGCTGACGTTGTCCTCCGACAGCGCCATGGCGCGCTCGATGATGATCTCGCGCAACAGCGGCGTGAGCACCTTGGCGCCCTCCAGAAAAGCGATGAAACCGCGACCTTCTACGCCCAGCTTGGTCGCCTCCACTTCAGCGTAGCCGCGAAACGCGGTGCTTTGCGCAAGCGAGGCGGGAAGCGTCCCTGCTTCTGGTGCGGAAAGCCCCTGCAACCAGGCGAGCGCGTCGCTGATGTCTTCGTGCTCGAAGCCGGCGGCGGTAAGCTTGCGCGCCAGCACGTCTTGATCGGGATAGAGGTCGGACTGGTAATAATTTTCGAACAGGTAGACGAGTATGTCGAACATTCTTCTGGGCGGCCTCTCAGGAGGTTCTCTGGTACAGCCCGCCGGGCAGGCTCGCGACCCTGCCGTCGAGCTCGAGTTGCAACAGCATGGCCGATACCGCGTCCGCCGTCAAGCCGCTCCTCGCGCATAACGTGTCTATGTCACAGGCATCATAACCCAGGTGTGCGAGCAGGCCGGTACCCGGCGCGGCTACGGTGGCAGACGCTGCGACCAGCGCTTCAACGCCCAGTTCCTGCAGCAGGTCCTGCGCGCTTTCCACCAACTTTGCGCCTTGCTTGATCAGGGCGTGGCAGCCCTTGGAATGCGGTGAATGGATTGATCCCGGAATGGCGAACACCTCGCGCCCCTGCTCTGCGGCCAGGCGCGCGGTGATAAGCGAGCCCGAAGCGAGCGCCGCTTCCACCACCAGACAGCCGCGCGCCAAGCCCGAGATCACGCGGTTGCGGCGCGGAAAATTGCTGCCGTGCGGCGGCGTGCCCAGCGGAAACTCGCTGACAATCAGCCCCTCGCGCGCGATGCGCTCACCCAGCGCGCGGTTGCGTTGCGGATAGAGGATGTCGGCGCCGGTGCCGAGCACGGCTATCGTGGCGCCCGCCCCGTCCAGACCCCCGCGGTGCGCTGCGGCGTCTATGCCCAGCGCCAGACCGCTGACGATGGTGAGGCCGGCGCAACTGAAAGCGCGCGCAAACTGCTCCGCGTTGCTTATCCCTTGCGGCGTGGCGTTGCGGCTGCCGACCACGGCCAGACCCGGGCGCGCGAGCAATTCGCGTCGGCCGCGCAAATACAACAGCGCCGGCGGATCTGGAGTCTCGAGCAGCGACTGCGGATAATCGCCGTCGGCAAGCGTGAGAATCGCATGATCTTCGACCGCAGCCCACTCAAGGGCCGCGTCGACAGCAGCCGAATTCATGTCGGACAGAATGCGGGCGGCGATTTCGGCGGAAACGATGCCGGTGAGCGCACTGCGGCCGGCGGCCAACACCTGCTGCGGCAGGCCGAAGCTGCTGAGCAGTTTCCTCAGGCTTTGGCCGCCCAGCCCGGACGTCAGGCTGAGCTTGATCCACGCAGCGAGTTCAGCGTCGTGTTGCATCGTATTGCGGGCGGGCTGCAGATGCTGGACCCGTTCCACATCTATTCCGCCGCAACGCCAAATTTCTTGGTTTCTTATCAATCACGGGCTGACAGACATAGCGTGCATGCATCCGCAGGGGGATTTACAAGGGGGGGTGCATCCCCCCTTGTTCGTGAGATAAGGGCTTTTCCTCCGCCGGAGGCACTTTGCGTGGTTCCGCCTTTTCCGATTCAGGGCGTGGTCACCACATCGTCGACCAGCACCGGCCGGCTCGCCGACATCACCAGTGCGAAGGAAACCCGGTCGAAGGTGCGGAATACGAAAACCAGGCCGTAGCGCTCGTCCGGCAGCTTGGTGGTCTCGACCTTGTCGGTGCGGAACCATTTGCGGCTGGGCGTTCTGTCCTCGACAGTACGTCCCAGGCGCAGCAGGGCGAGCACATCGCCGAGTTCGAGTCCGTCGCGCCTGCCTTTGTTGATTGTGATCACGTTCTGCGGACCGGTTTCGCCCATGTCGCTACTGGCGGCGATGATGCGGCCTCGAATCGGCATAGTCGGCGCATGCGGCACGTAGCTTTTGAACGTGATCGGCCCGGCTGCAACCAGCCTGTCGCCCTTGCCGATTTCCTGCCGCGCGCCGGTAATCTGTATGGTTGCAGGGTCGCCCACCCTGGTCACCCTGCCGTCGCCGAGGTACACCGCTTCGTAGCCCAGCGTCTTCCCGCTCTCGGGATCGATTAGCGGTTTGCCCGGATGATAGATATGCCACCGGCTGTCAAGCTTTGCGTCCTTGATGCCGCTGACATAGGCTACATCGTTCGAACCCAGGTAAACACGGTCCGCCTGCGCGGCAATGATTCGCGGCGCATTGTCGAGACCGTCGGCTTCAATCACCAGCGGCCGCGTCAGGAAAGGTTCAATGACCTTGGGCGGGATGCTGGGTATGGCCTCCTTGCCTATGTCCTCCGAGCGTATGCGCGGCGACAACTTCACCGTGCGGGTCATTTCGATTTTGAGCTCCGGCGTCGGCCCGGAGCGGTCGAGCACGATGACGTCTCCCGGATAGATCAGGTGGGGGTTCTTGATCTGCTCCCGGTTCATTTTCCACATCTCCGGCCAGCGCCACGGATCCTTGAGAAACTTTGCTGCAATAGACCATAAGGTGTCGCCTTTAACGACGACATAGCGAGTCGGCGCATTGTCCTGCAACACGGTGCGCGTCTGCTGCTTCGCCATGAGTGGTGTGGCGGTCAACGCCGCGACGAATATTGCGAATATGATAGACTTGCGCATAGAGGCCTCGAACCTATCTAGTAGAGGGCTGAATCATATAAAGTCTAACACGCTTTTTATAGACTTCATTAAATTTAGCACCTAATCCGTTCAATTAGCAAGTTTTTATGTCTCGTCTACATATCCTGCGTTACCCCGATCCGCGTTTGCACAAGACCGCAGCGCCAGTAGCGGAGGTAAACGAGGGCATCCGCAGCCTGGTCGCCGACATGGCCGAAACCATGTATGCCGCGCCCGGCGTCGGCCTGGCGGCCACCCAGGTGGACGTGCACAAGCAGGTAATCGTCATTGACGCGTCGGAAACCCGCGACCGGCTGCTGGTGCTGATCAATCCCGAGATCCTTGCCGCGAGCGGCGAGTCTGATTGCGAGGAGGGCTGTCTGTCGGTACCGGGCATCTACGAAAAGGTCGCGCGCGCCGACCATATCGTCGTGCGCGCGCTCGGACTCGACGGCCAGAGTTTCACGATGGAGGCCGACGGCCTGCTTGCGGTATGCATCCAGCACGAGATGGACCACCTGAAGGGCCGGGTGTTCGTCGAATACCTGTCGCGCCTGAAACAAACCCGCATCCGCGCGAAGATGCAAAAACAACAGCGCCAGAGCGCCTGATCGCCCCGCCCCAGCGGATGCGCCTCATTTTCGCCGGTACACCAGAGTTCGCTGCGCGCGCCCTGTCAGCGCTGCACGACGCCGGACACGAAATCGTTCTGGTGCTCGCACAACCCGACCGTCCGGCAGGCCGCGGGCTTAAGCTCGCGACCGGCGCGGTCAAAGCGCTGGCCGAGGAGCGCGGCCTCGAAGTTTTTCAGCCCGCGAGCTTAAAGGACGCGCAGGTGCAGCAGCGTCTGCGCGCGCTGGGCGCAGACCTCATGGTGGTCGCCGCCTATGGCCTGATCCTGCCCGAGCCGATTCTCGCCACAGCGCGCCTCGGCGCAATCAATATTCACGCGTCACTGCTGCCGCGATGGCGCGGCGCCGCACCGATCCAGCGCGCCATCCTCGCCGGCGACGCGCGCACCGGGATCTCCATCATGCAGATGGACCGGGGACTGGATACCGGCCCGATACTTGCCGCCGAGGCCATCCCGATCGCGGGCGACGACACCAGCGCCACCCTGCATGACAAGCTGGCTGAACTCGGCGCGCGCCTGATCGTGAGGGTTCTCGCGGGCCTCGAGCGCGGCGAATTCCGCGCCCGGCCGCAGGAGGATGCGCGCGCGAGTTACGCCGCCAAAATTGCCAAAGCCGAAGCCCAGATCGACTGGCGCGAAACCGCGCAAACCGTTGAACGCAAGATACGCGCGTTCAATCCGCAGCCGGGCGCGTCCACGGCGACGAAAAACACAGTGTTCAAAATCTGGCGCGCCTGCGCAAGCACGGCGGAAGGCGCGCCGGGCACCATACTGGAAGCCGGCCCGGAGGGCATCGTCGTCGCCTGCGGCAGCGGCGCGCTGAATATCCAGGAGTTGCAGCGCGCTGGCGGCAGACGGCTGAGCGCGGCGCAGTTCCTCGCCGGCTTCCCGCTTGCGGCGGGAGAGCGGCTTGAATTTTCAGTGACAACCCCGATTTAACTGAATGTTGCAAGACCAATTCGCAGCAGCAGCCGCAGGCGCGGGGCGAGCGAGAGCTTATTTGCTCACTCTGCGCGGCCGGCACGCTGCGGAGTAACCGTTAAAGGTAGCCGAAAAATGTTCGGAAACTGGCTAAAGACCTCCATCCTGATGGCCGGCATCGTGGCGCTGTTCGGCATCGTGGGTGCCGTATTTGGCGGCGTGAACGGCATGCTGCTCGCGCTCGTGCTCGGCGGCGCGATGAACGTCTTCGCCTATTGGTTCTCCGACGCCATGGTGCTGCGCATTTATAAGGCGCGGGAAGTCGACGCGGCGAGCGCGCCGCAGTTCTACGGCCTGGTGCAGGAACTGGCGCAGCGCGCCGGGCTGCCGATGCCACGCGTCTATCTGATAGACGAAGCCCAGCCCAATGCCTTCGCCACCGGCCGCAACCCCGAGCACGCCGCGGTGGCGGCGACCACCGGCATCCTACAGCTGCTGTCGGCGCGCGAGTTGCGCGGCGTGATGGCGCACGAGCTCGCGCACGTAAAGCACCGCGATATTCTCACGTCCACCATTGCCGCCACCGTAGCCGGAGCGATCGCCGCTGTCGCCCAATTCGGTTTCCTGTTCGGCGGACGCGGCAGCAGCGAACGCTCTAACCCGTTCGTGGGGCTGATCGTGATGATCCTCGCGCCGATTGCGGCGATGCTGATCCAGATGGCGATCTCGCGCGCGCGCGAATTCGAAGCCGACCGCGGCGGCGCCGAAACCTCGGGCGACCCCGGCGCGCTCGCCGATGCGCTGGAGAAAATGGAGCGCTACGCCAAGGGCCTGCCGCTGAAGGCGGCCGAAGAGCATCCGGCGACGGCACAGATGATGATCATCAACCCGCTCTCAGGCTCAGGCATGCAAAGCCTGTTCAGCACCCACCCGGCAACCGAGAAGCGCGTCGCTCGCTTGCGAGCGATGGCGTAATGGAGCTTGCTCGCTTGCGAGCGATGGCGTAATGGAGCTTGCTCGCTTGCGCGCGACGGCGTAGTAGCGCTTGCTCGCTTGCGCGCGATGGTCTGAATCGCAAAACCTGTTCTCTCCGCCCCGTTCCCGGTGTAGCATGCCGGGTTCGTCTATCACCACTGCGCCGCCGCAATCCCGACGACTGCGGCGGCGCCTGCATCCTTGTCCAGATCAGCCAACTTAGAGCTAGCACTGCACGCCGCCGCAGAAGCGATTGCACAGGTACGCGCCGGTCGCAGTCTGTCCGAGGCGCTGTCCGGGCTGGAGGCAGGCTCGAGCCTGGGCGCTGCCGTGCAGGACCTGGCTTACGGCACCTTGCGCAATCTCGGCCTTCTGGACGCCGTCCTGGACGAGTTGCTGCGCAAGCCGGTCAAACCGGCCGTACACGCCGTGCTGCTCGCCGCGCTTTACCAGTTGCGCGCGCGGCCGCGGACCAGCCATACCACCGTGGATCAGGCGGTCCGCGCGGTATCGCGCATCGAGCCCGCGGCCAAAGGCTTGGCCAACGCCGTGCTGCGCAACTATCTGCGTGAGGCGGACGCGCTGGTCGCACGCTGCAACTCCGAAACCGCGCATTACTCCTACCCGCAGTGGTGGATAGACCGCGTGCGCACCGCCTGGCCGCAGCGGTGGGAGTCGATTCTGAACGCCGGCAACCTGCACCCGCCGATGAGCTTGCGCGTCAACCAGCGCCGCCTCACGGCCGAACAGTATCTGGCCAAGCTGAGCGAGCGCGGCATCGCCGCCGAACCTCTCGGCGCGCAAGCGATTCTGCTCGAACGCCCCTTGCCAATCGAGTCGATTCCGGGCTTCGCTGCCGGAGAGGTGTCGGTGCAGGACGCCGGCGCCCAGCTCGCCGCGCCGCTGCTCGATGTTCGACCCGGCATGCGCGTGCTTGACGCCTGCGCCGCGCCTGGCGGCAAAGCGGGCCACATCCTGGAACTCGCCGATTGCAGTCTCACGGCACTGGACAGCGACCCGGCGCGCGTGCCGCGCATCAGCGACAACCTGGCACGACTCGGTTTTTCGGCGCGCGTCGTCTGCGGCGACTGCACCGTTCCAGCCAGCTGGTCCGACGGCGGACTGTTCGAACGCATCCTGCTCGATGCTCCCTGCACCGCATCGGGCGTGGTCAAGCGCCACCCCGATATCAAATGGCTGCGCCGCGACGGCGACGTCCCCCGGCTCGCGGCAACCCAGGGCCGGATGCTGGACGCGCTGTGGCAACTCCTGGCGCCGGGTGGTAAATTGCTGTATGCGACGTGCTCGGTGTTCCCGCAGGAAAACGCACAGACGGTCATGTCCTTCCTGGCGCGCTGCGGCGAAGCCCGCCGCCTGCCTCTGGCGGAACCGGAGGGCGGACAACTCCTGCCCGACTCGCGGCACGACGGATTCTTCTATGCCCTGCTGGAAAAAAATTAGGCGGCCGTCAGTAACTATAGGGAGATCCTCCCTCGTGCTCCCCTGGATCGGCCCGCGGCAAAGTACATTTTGCCGCGAGTCCTAGGATATGAGCCTGCGGCTGCTAGTGTCGCTGCTGCTGGCGCTGGTGCTAGGCTGGTCCGCGCCGGCACGCGCCCAGAACATCGAAATCAACCATATCTCGCTCGAAGGCAACGATGAGGGCTACGCGCTCGATGCCGACTTTAAAATCGACCTGACCCCACGGCTTGAGGACGCCATCAACAACGGCGTCCCGGTGTATTTCGAGGTCGATTTCGAACTCACGCGCTCACGCTGGTACTGGTTTGACGAACGCTCGGTCAGCCGGCAGCTGATGTTGCGCCTGTCCTACCACGCGCTCACGCGCCAATACCGCGTTTCGAGCGGCGCCCTTTACCAGGCCTTTTCCACGCTGCCGGAGGCGCTGCGCGTGCTGTCCCGGGTGCGTTCCTGGGAGGTGCTGAAGCGCGCCGACCTGGTCGCCGGCACCAAATACCAGGCGGGGCTGCGCATGCGCCTGGACGTGACGCAGCTGCCCAAGCCGTTCCAGCTCGATGCGCTCACCAACCGCGAATGGAATTTGACCTCCGAATGGCAGCACTGGCCGTTCCGGGTCAAGGCGCCTGTGACGGAGAAGACGCCGCAATGAAATATGTGCTCATCTTCAGCGTGGCGCTGGGCGCGATTCTGCTGTTCCTGCTGGCGGCGGCGAGCGGCAACACCGAGTTGTTCTCCCGCAATTATGCGCTGTTGCTCGGCCTGAACGCGGCGCTGGCCGCTGCGCTGCTGGCCTTGATCGGCTATCAATTGTGGGTGCTCACGAGCAAGCTGCGCAAGCGCGTGTTCGGCTCGCGCTTGACGCTGCGCTTTCTGCTCATGTTTCTGCCTATGGTCATCGTGCCCGGCGGCCTCGTCTATGTGGTATCGGTGCAGTTCATGGCGAAAAGCATCGAATCCTGGTTCGACGTGCGCGTCGATAACGCGCTCGAGGGCGGGCTCAACCTCGGCCGCACCGCGCTCGATATGCTATTGACGGAACTGCACGACAAGGCGGTGCGCATGGCGCTCGCGCTGTCCGACAAGACCGCGGCGCAGCAGGTGGTGCTGCTGGACCAGCTGCGCGAACAGGCGGGCGTCGACGATGCGCTGCTGTTGTCCTCAGGCGGCAATGTCATCGCCAGCGCCAGCAAAGGAGTGGGCAAATTCCTGCCGAACATGCCCAACGCCATCATCCAGCGCCAGGCGCGGCAGGCACGCAGTTATTCCGCGATCGAGAGCGAGCCCGACAAGAGCTTGAGCCTGCGCGTGCTGGTTCCGGTGGCCGCCCTCAGCATCGCTGAGGACGAGCGTCTGTTGCAGCTGGTGCAGCCGGTGCCGCCGGCGCTGGCGCACGACGCGGAAGCGGTGCAAGAAGTATATCGGGACTACAAGGAGCTGTCGCTGTCGCGCCAGGGCCTGAAGGAAATCTATATTCTCACGCTCACCCTGACGCTGTTGCTGACGCTGTTCTCCGCCACCGCGCTCGCCTTCCTGCTCTCGTCGCGCCTGTCGGAGCCCCTGGCGCTGCTTGCCGCGGGCACCCAGGCGGTGGCGCGCGGCGACTATAGCCGTCGCGCGCAAGTCACCAGCAGCGACGAGCTGGGCATCCTCACCCAATCGTTCAACAGCATGACCGAGCAGCTGGACGATGCACGCACGGCCGCCGAATCGCACCGCGCCGAGCTGGAAACCGCCAAGGCTTATCTGGAAAACATCCTGGCCAATCTTTCTGCCGGCGTGCTGGTATTGGATGAACAGTTGCGCCTGGGCACCGTCAATCACGGCGCAGGCGCCATTCTGCAGGAGACATTCGAAGACCTGAAAGGCCGGTCGCTCGCCGATTGGCCGCGGCTGCAGCCGCTGGCGCACGCCATAGTCGAAGGCTTTAAACGGCACGGCGCCGATACCTGGCAACAGCAGCTGGAGCTGGCCGAGCGCACGCTGCTGGTGCGCGGCTCTGTTCTGCCGCGAGCGAGCGGCGGCGGCTACGTGGTCGTGTTCGACGACGTCACGAAGCTGATCGAGGCGCAGCGCGCAACCGCCTGGGGCGAGGTGGCGCGGCGCCTGGCACACGAGATCAAGAACCCGCTCACGCCGATTCAACTCTCGGCCGAACGCCTGCTGGCGAAGCTTGAGAACAAGCTCGCGCCCGAGGACGCGGCCACGCTCAACCGGGCCGCAGCGACCATCGTCAATCAGGTTGCGGCGATGAAGGGGATGGTGGACGACTTCGGCGAATATGCGCGCACGCCCGCGCCCCAACTGCAGGCGCTGGATTTGAACGCGCTGGTAGTCGAAGTGCTGGGCCTGTACGAGCATACGGGCGCGCTGGTGCAGACCGTATTGCAGGCGGGGCTGCCGCAGGTGAGGGGCGACCCGACGCAGTTGCGCCAGGTGATACACAATCTGCTGCAGAACGCCCAGGATGCACTCGCCGGAAGCGCCGGTCCGCGCATCGAAGTCGTGACCGAGCGCGCCGGCAACCGGGCCTGCCTCAAAATCAGCGACAATGGCTGCGGCTTTCCCGCGGCGATTATGGCGCGCGTGTTCGATCCCTATGTCACCACCAAACCCCGGGGAACCGGATTGGGCTTGGCGATCGTGAAGAAGATCATTGAAGAGCACAGCGGCGCAGTCAGCGTGGAAAACCTGCCCGGGCACGGCGCCAGCGTCAGCATCACGCTGCCGCTGCAAGCCGAATCGACAAGGACAAGTTAGTGCCTCAGATACTGGTCGTCGACGACGAAATCGGCATCCGCGAATTGCTGTCGGAGATTCTTGCTGACGAAGGTCACACGGTGCAGCTGGCGCAAAACGCAGCGCGTGCGCGTGCGCTGCGCGCCGCGGAGCGCCCTGATCTGGTACTGCTCGACATCTGGATGCCCGATACCGACGGCATTACCCTGCTCAAGGAGTGGGCGGCGAACGGCCAGCTCACCATGCCCGTAGTAATGATGTCCGGACACGGCACCATCGAGACCGCGGTAGAGGCCACCCGCATCGGCGCGATCGATTTTCTGGAAAAGCCGATTGCACTACAAAAGCTGCTGTCCACGGTGAAGCGCGCGCTGCGACGCTCAGACGGCCAGCCGCAGGCCGGTCTCACGCTGCTCAGCCTGGGCCGCTCGCCCGTGCTGGCCGAACTGCGCAAGCGCCTCGCACAGGTGGCCACCTTGGCGATGCCGGTACTGCTGCGCGGCGAACCGGGCGTCATGCCGGAGCTGTTCGCGCGCTACCTGCACCAGCCCAATACACCCTGGGTAGTGGCGGGCGCAGCGCTGGCCGACGCGCCGCAGGACTTGCTGACGCAGGCCGCCAGCGGGCTGCTTTTCGTCGAAGAGCTGGCAGCGCTCACCCGGGCGCAGCAAAAGAATTTGGCCTTGATCCTGGGAAAGCAGGAAAGAACCAAAACGCGCATCGTCTCCTTCACCGCCGAGGAGCCTGCGCGCCTCGTCGCAGAGCTCGGATTCGACGCCGGCCTGCTCGCGCGCCTGTCCGAGCTGTCGCTGCCGCTGCCGGCGCTGCGCGAGCACGCCGAGGACATTCCCGACATTGCCGGCATTCTGCTGGCGCAGTTGGTCGAGGCCAAGAGTTGCCCTCCCCGTCATTTTTCCACCGCCGCGCTCAATGCCCTGCGCCAGTTTCACTGGCCGCGCAACCTGCAGGACCTGCAGGGCGCAGTGAAGAACCTCGCCCTCACCGCGCTGGAGGAGGAAATCGGTGCGGCCGACGTGGAGCGCGTGGCGGCGCAGTTTCATCCTGCTGCGGATGCCCAGGTCACTCTACCGCTGGCGCTGCCGCTACGCGAGGCGCGCGAAGCATTCGAGCGCGCTTATTTCGAACAGCTTCTGGCGCGCGAAGCGGGGTCGATCGCGCGCGTGGCCGAGAAGAGCGGCCTGGAGCGCACCCACCTTTACCGCAAGCTCAAGGCACTTGGAATCGCGCCCGGCAAGAAGGAAGAATAGGCAACTGCTTTGCGCGGCAGCAAAAAAGCATAAAATGCTGGCGGTCAGCCATCAAGTTTCCGCCTCGGCATAGCGCAGCAGAAATTGCCGCTGACAGAATTCAGGGGGGCAATATTGAAAATTATCATCCTCGGCGCGGGTCAGGTCGGCACCAGCGTGGCGGAAAGTCTGGTTTCCGAGGCGAATGACATCACCGTTGTCGATGTCGACGGCGGGCGCCTGCGCCTGTTGCAGGACCGGCTGGACCTGCGCACCGTCATCGGCAGCGCGGCGCATCCGCCGGTTCTGCAAGATGCCGGCATCGAAGACGCCGACATGCTGATCGCGGTAACCCAAAGCGACGAGACCAACCTTGTCGCCTGCAAAATCGCCGCGCACCTGTACAACGTTCCCACCCGTATCGCGCGCATCCGCGCCCCGCAGTACCTCGCCAACGCGCAGCTGTTCGCACCGGACTGCTTTGCCGTCGATTACGCGATTTGCCCGGAGCAGCTGATCACGGAATACCTGGTCAAGCTGGTGCAATTTCCCGAGGCGTTGCAGGTGCTCGAATTTGCCGATGGCCGCGTGAGCCTGGTGGCCGTGCGCGCGTTTCCGGGCGGAACACTGGTGGGTCACCAGCTGCAGGACATCCGCACGCACATACCCGGCGTGGATGTGCGCGTCGCCGCGATTTTCCGCGGCGACCGGCCGATCGTACCCGAGGGCACAACGGTGGTCGAGGCCGGCGACGAAGTGTTCTGCCTCGCCGCCAGCCAGAATATCCGCAAGGTGATGCAGGAACTGCGCCGCCAGGACAAGCCCGTGCGCCGTGTCATGATCGCCGGCGGCGGCAACATCGGCCTGAGGCTGGCACGCGCGCTCGAGCGCGATTACACGGTCAAGGTCGTCGAGCACGACAAGCGCCGCTGCGAAGAGTTGTCGACGCGGCTCGATACGACGCTGGTGCTGCAGGGCGACGTCACTGATGAATTGCTGCTCGAAGCCGAGAACGTCGAGGAGATGGATTTGTTCGTCGCCGTTACGAATGACGACGAAAACAACATCATGAGCTGCCTGCTCGCCAAGCGCATGGGCGCGCGCCGGGTCGTCGCCCTGATCAACCGGCGCTCGTATGTGGACCTGCTGCAATCGGGACAGATCGACATCGCCATCTCCCCGGCGCAGGCGACCATAGGCTCGCTGCTGGCGCGTGTGCGCCGCGGCGACATCACCGAGGTGCACTCGCTGCGCCGCGGCGCGGCGGAGGCCCTCGAAGCGGTGGTGCACGGCGATGCGTCATCGTGCCGCGTGGTTGGCCGCCAAATAGACCAAATCGAATTGCCCAAGGGCACGACCATCGCCGCGGTCGTGCGCGGCGACGAGGTGCTGATGGCGCACCACGATACCGTGATCCAGACCGAGGACCACGCCATCGTCTTCGTCACCAACAAGAAAATGGTGCCCAAGGTGGAAAAGCTGTTCCAGGTCAGCGCAGGCTTTCTCTGAGCTAAGAGCGCCTGCCCCATGGTTCGGATTGTTGCCGTTCTCAACGTGCTGAGCATCGTAATCATGATGTTCGCGCTGTGCCTGTTTTTCCCGCTCGCCTGGTCGTTTATTCTCGGCGATGCCGCGCGAGCCGCCTACGACCAAGCAATTGTGCTGACCGCGTCCTCCGGTGCGCTGCTGTGGGCGGTGACGCGCAAGAAACGGCGCGAACTGCAGCCGCGCGACGGCTTTCTGCTGGTGGCGTTGGTGTGGACCGTGCTGCCTGCCTTCGCCACGCTGCCGCTGCTGCTCTACCTGCCACAGCTTTCTTTCACCCATGCCTACTTCGAGACGGTTTCCGGCCTCACCACGACCGGGGCGACGGTGCTCTCCGGCCTGGACGCGCTGCCGCCGTCGATCAACATCTGGCGCACCTTTCTCGTCTGGATCGGCGGCATGGGTGTAATCGTGCTGGCGGTGGCCATCCTGCCCTTGCTGGGCGTGGGCGGCAGCCAGATCTACAAGGCCGAGACGCCCGGGCCGATGAAAGATACGAAGCTGACACCACGCATTGCCGAAACCGCGAAGGGCTTGTGGCTGGTATATTTCATGATCACCGTTGCCTGCCTCCTGTGTTACCGGATCGCCGGCATGAATTGGCTCGACGCCATGATGCATGCCTTCAGCACCATGGGCCTGGGTGCCTTCTCCTCGCACGACGCGAGCTTCGCCTACTGGAATTCGCCGGCGATCGAAATGGTCTCCATCTATTTCATGCTGCTCGCGGGCATGAACTTCGGCACTCACTTTCTCGCCTGGCGGCGCTGGAGCTTCGGTCCGTACGTGCGCGATCCGGAGGCCTGGTTATTTTTGCTGGTGGTATCCGCCAGCGTGTTCGGCATCGCATATTACCTGCTCGCCAACCATACCTACTCCAATTTCTGGACGGCGCTGCGCTATTCCGCCTTCAACGTGGTTTCCATGGCCACCACCACCGGTTATTCCAACACCAACTTCAATATGTGGCCGATCTTCGCGCCGATTTGGATGCTGTTTCTGTGCAGCTTCGCCACCTGCTCCGGCTCGACCGGGGGCGGCATCAAGATGATCCGCGCCGAACTGATGGCGCGCCAAGCGGTGCGCGAGTTGACGCGCATCATCCATCCGCGTGCCGTGGTGCCGGTAAAACTGGGAGGCGTTCCGGTGGAGAACAACATCATCTTCGCCGTGCTTGCCTTCATGCTGGTATACATCGGCGCAGTGATCGTCATGACCATGCTGCTCGCAGCCTCCGGCCTGGACATCATCACCGCGTTTTCCGCTGTGATCGCGTGCATCAACAACACCGGACCGGGTCTGGGCGGGGTGGGGCCGGCAACGACCTACGCCGGGCTGAACAGTTTCCAGATCTGGATCTGCACCGTCGCCATGCTGCTCGGGCGACTGGAACTGTTCACCCTGCTGGTAGTGTTCACCCCCGGCTTCTGGCGCAAATGATCAGCGCAGCAACTTGAAAGAGCTAAGGAACATGTCGATGTCGGCCATGGCCACAGCGCCGCGAGCGCCGACATAGGCGATCTGGTACAGGCGGTTGCCGGCCACGACAAAACGCGCTTTCAGCAGCGCACTGCGCGTGCCGGTCCTGCCTTCAGCGTAGATCTGCCGCCCCGGCAATCCGCCGATCAGAACTTGCTCCTCGGAATGCGAACTGGCGCCGATATTGCGCAACAGCGCATCGCGCTCCGCATCCAGCTGCTCGCGTGCGTGTTCTCCGGCAAGTGCCCCTGCGGGATAGTCGGTGTAGGCGACGGCCATGGTTGCCTGCTTCAGGCTGCATGCATACATCGTCATCGTGACTGCGCCTGCCGTCGTGTCGAGCGTAGGCGCCTCGCGGCTGGCCTTGCCCGGTAGCAGCACCGAAAAGCCCCCTGCGCGTACAGACAGCTCGCGCCAGTCGAGTGTCGGTGCGCAGGCCGCGAGCGCGAAAGCGGCGCAGGCGAGAATAAAGCACAGCAGCCGTTTCGTGGTTTCCGAAACGGCCACCGGCCCGGTGAAACGTGAAAGGTAGTAACCGCTCACTTTGCGACAAGCGCTCGGCGCGCAGGCGCGGAGCCTCAAGTCTTGTCCTGCTTCGCCGCGATCACCGCGATCTCGACCAGTATGTCGGCGGCGGCGAGCTTGGCTTCGACGCAGGCGCGCGCCGGCAGGCTGGCGGGGTCGACCCAGGCGAGCCAGGCCTGGTTCATTTCCTCGCGCGTGCGAATGTCGGCCAGCCAGATCTGCGCCGAGACGATCTTGGATTTATGGCTGCCCGCCTGCGCCAGCAGCGCATCTATCCTGCCTAGTATTTCCTCGGTCTGCGCCTTGACCGTAGCCGGCCGCTTGTCGGCGACAGTGCCGCCGACATAGACCATGCCGTTGGCCTCGACGGCGCCGGAAAGAATTTTTGCGCTCTGGTGGCGGACGATGCTCATGTGCTGTTCCTCTAGTGGTGTGTCAAGCCGGTTCGTAATTCAGCACCGGCGCAAGCCATTTCTCGGTGTCGGACAAGGCAAGCCCCTTGCGCCGCGCGTAATCCTCGGCCTGGTCGCGCCCGACCTTGCCGACCGCGAAATAGCGCGACTCCGGGTGCGAAAAATAGAATCCGCTCACCGCCGCCGCCGGCCACATCGCATAGCTCTCGGTCAACGTGATGCCTAACTGCGGCGCGCCGAGCAGCCGGAACAAATCGCCCTTCTCGGTGTGGTCGGGACAGGCGGGGTAGCCGGGCGCCGGGCGGATGCCGCGGTACTCCTCGCGAATCAGGGCCTCGTTGTCGAGCGCTTCGTCCGCGGCGTAGCCCCAGAACTCGCGCCGTACGCGCAGGTGCAGATGCTCAGTGAAGGCCTCGGCGAGGCGGTCGGCCAGGGCCTTCAGCATAATGGCGCTGTAATCGTCGTGCCGGGTTTCGAATTCCTTCACCCGTTCCTCGACGCCGATGCCGGTAGTCACCGCAAATGCCCCGAGGTAATCCTTAACGCCCGATTCCCTGGGCGCGACAAAGTCCGCCAGACAATAATTCGGCTTGCCCGAGGGCCTCTGCGCCTGCTGGCGCAGATTGTGGAAACGCATTGCCACTTGGCTGCGCGACTCGCCGGCATAGATTTCGATGTCGTCGCCCACGCTGTTTGCGGGAAACAGTCCGAATACGGCATTCGCGCTGAGCCATTTCTCGGCGATGATTTTCTTCAGCATCGCCTGGCCTTCGGCGAACACGTGGCGTGCCGCCTCGCCCACCACCGCGTCCTGCAGAATTTTCGGATAGGCGCCGGACAGCTCCCAAGTCTGGAAAAATGGCGACCAATCGACGTGGCTGGCGATCGCTGCAAGATCATAGTCGCGAAACTCTTTCAACCCGGTGAAGTTCGGCGCCGGCGGCATGTAGGCCGACCAGTCAGTGGCAAAGGCATTGGCGCGGGCTTGCGCGATCGAAAGCAGCGGCGCGCGAGGCTGCCTGGACAGGTGCTGGCTGCGAATCCTGTCGTAGTCGGCGCGCACCGAACGCGCGTAGTCTTCGCGCGAGTCGTCCGACAGCAGGCTGGAGCACACGCCCACCGCGCGCGAGGCGTCCGGTACGTATACGGTGGTGCCGCTGTACTTAAGCGCGATCTTCACCGCAGTGTGCACGCGCGAGGTGGTAGCGCCGCCGATCAAGAGCGGAATGGTGAAGCCTTCGCGCTCCATCTCTCGCGCCACGTGCGCCATTTCCTCGAGCGAGGGCGTGATCAGCCCCGACAGGCCGATGACGTCGCACTTCTCCTCGCGCGCCACCTGCAGAATCTTGCTCGCGGGCACCATCACGCCGAGGTTGATGACCTCGTAGTTGTTGCACTGGAGCACCACGCCGACGATGTTCTTGCCTATGTCGTGCACATCGCCCTTGACCGTGGCGACCACGATCTTGCCCTTGGGTTTGGCCGCCTCTCCGGACTCAAGCGCGAGCTTCTGCTTCTCCGCCTCGATGTAGGGCACCAGATGCGCCACCGCCAGCTTCATCACCCGGGCGGATTTCACCACCTGCGGCAGAAACATCTTGCCCGCGCCGAACAGGTCGCCGACGACGTTCATGCCGTCCATGAGCGGGCCCTCGATCACGTGGATGGGACGTCCGCCCTTGCGTTCCGCCTGCAGCCGCGCCTCTTCCGTGTCCTCGATGATCCAGTCGGTGATCCCTTTTACCAGGGCGTGCGACAGGCGCGCCTCCACGCTCTGCTTGCGCCACTCCAGGTCTTCGACCTGCACCTTGCCCCCGCCCTTGACCGTTTCGGCGAACGCGACCATGCGCTCGGCCGCGTCCGGCCTGCGGTTCAGAATGATGTCTTCGACGTGTTCGAGCAGCGCTTTGGGAATTTCTTCGTACACGCCGAGCTGGCCGGCGTTGACGATGCCCATGGACATGCCTGCCTTGATCGCGTGATACAGAAAAGCCGTGTGTATGGCCTCGCGCACCGCATCGTTGCCACGGAAGGAGAAAGAAACGTTGGACACACCGCCCGATACCCTGGCGTGGGGAAGGTTGGCGCGGATCCAGCGCGTCGCCTCGATGTAATCGAGTGCGTAGTTGCTGTGTTCCTCGATTCCGGTGGCGATGGCGAATATGTTCGGGTCGAAAATGATGTCCTCGGCGGGAAAGTGGACTTCCCCGGTCAGGATGTCGTAGCAGCGCCGGCAAATGATTTTGCGCCGCTCCAGGCTGTCCGCCTGGCCCTGCTCGTCGAAGGCCATCACGATCACCGCCGCGCCGTAGCGGCGTGCCAACTTCGCCTGGCGCACGAATTCGTCCTTGCCTTCCTTGAGCGAGATCGAGTTCACCACCGCCTTGCCCTGCACGCATTTCAGCCCGGCCTCGATCACCGACCACTTGGACGAATCGAGCATCAGCGGAACACGCGAGATGTCGGGCTCGGAGGCGACGAGGTTGAGGAAAGTGACCATGGCCTTTTCCGAGTCGAGCATCGCCTCGTCCATGTTCACGTCCACCATCTGCGCGCCGCTCTCGACCTGCTGGCGCGCCACCGCCAGCGCCGCCGTGTAATTGCCCGCGAGGATCAAGCGCGCGAAGGCCTTGGAGCCGGTGACGTTGGTGCGCTCGCCGACGTTCACGAACAGCGAGTCGTCGCCGATGTTGAGCGGCTCCAGCCCCGACAGCCGCAGCTTCCTTTCGATCTGCGGCAACTGGCGCGGCGGCAGGCCTTTGACTGCGCGCGCGATCGCCCTGATATGGGCGGGAGTGGTGCCGCAGCAACCGCCTACGATATTGAGGAAACCGCTCTTGGCGAAATCCTGCAGCTGCCCTGAAGTATAGTCTGGCGTCTCGTCGTAGCCGGTTTCCGACAGGGGATTGGGCAGTCCCGCGTTGGGGTAGCAACTGAGATAGGTATCGGCGACGCCGGACAGCTCCTCGATATACGGCCGCATCAGCTTCGCGCCCATGGCGCAGTTCAGGCCCACCGCGAGCGGGCGCGCGTGGCGCACCGAATTCCAGAACGCCTCCGGCGTCTGTCCGGTGAGCGTGCGCCCGGAAGCGTCGGTAATGGTGCCGGAGATGATGATGGGCCAGCGCCGGCCGCGCTCTTCGAAAGCCTGATCGATCGCGAACAGGGCCGCCTTGGCATTCAGCGTGTCGAATATGGTCTCGACCAGAATCAGATCCACGCCGCCGTCGAGCAGACCGCGCAGCGACTCGCCGTAGGCGGTCACCAGGGTGTCGAAGTCGATATTGCGAAAGCCTGGGTCGTTGACGTCGGGCGAAATCGAGGCGGTTTTTGTCGTGGGGCCCAGGACGCCGGCGACAAAGCATTGGCGCTCGGGCGCATTGTGCATGCAGGTGTCCACGGCCGCGCGCGCGAGGCGCGCCGCTTCGACGTTGATTTCGCATACCAGGTCCGCCAGGCCGTAGTCGGCCATCGACGGCGCGTTCGCGTTGAAAGTGTTGGTGCAGATGATGTCCGCGCCGGCATCGAGGTAGGCGGCGTGAATCTCCCGAATGATGCCCGGCTGGGTCAGCGACAAGAGGTCGTTGTTGCCCCTGAGGTCGCGCTCAAATGCGGCGAAACGCTCGCCCCGATAGTCAGCCTCCACCAGTTTGTGGCTCTGTATCATCGTGCCCATGGCGCCATCCAGGATCAGGATGCGCTCGCCGAGCAGTCGTTCCAGTTGTGCCGCTTTATTCATTTGGCGCCTATTACGAAATGTTGGAGTCCCAACTCCCGTGCTTTTTCGAATCGAAGGCATTTCGGAAATTCTGAAATGCGCTTAAGGTGAGGCCGGCAAATAAAAAACCCGCCCTGCCAGCCAGGTACGGGTTCCCTCGCTTTAGCAGTATTTGTTTTTCGACCGGCAGGAACCGGCGGCGCCCGCAATCTGACATATCAAATCGGCGCGATAGGCAATTTTAGCGCGGGCGCGCGCTCCTTGTCCACCCGCGCAGGCCTGCATTCGCGCACAGCGCGCCGACGCTTTATACTATCCGCTTTGTCGCCGACGCTGGAAACCATGCAGCACCTGACCCCCAAGGAAGCCTACGAATTCCTGCACCAGCATCCGACGGCGATATTCATCGATTGCCGCAGCGAAATGGAGTTCTTGTTCGTCGGCCATCCGACGGGTGCGATCCTGGTTCCATGGAACGACGGCCCCGACTGGGAGGTGAATCCGCATTTCGTGGCGCACGTGAAAAAGGCTGCAAGCGTGGACCGCCCGCTGGTGCTGATCTGCCGCAGCGGCAACCGCTCGCTCGACGCTGGCGCGGCGCTGGAGAAGGCCGGCTTCACCAAAGTGTACAACGTGCTGCACGGCTTCGAGGGCGAATTGAATGACCAGCACCGTCGCAACTCCATCACCGGCTGGCGTCACGACGATCTGCCATGGGAGCAGTGCTGACAGGCGCGTCTCCGCAGTGATCCGGCCAGACGCAGGGTCGGGTCCGAATCCTCGATAAGTACTCGCTGTGACTTCACGTGAGCGCGGCTATCCGCCGCTGCACCTTTCCTTTGCCATGTGGGGCCTGGGTGCCGCTTTCTACCTGATCGGCTTTTATCAGCGAGTTGCGCCGGCGGTGATCACGCGCGAGCTGATGAGCGAATTCACGCTGGATGCGGCGGCACTGGGCAATCTCGCCGCGTTTTACTACTACAGTTACGTGGCGATGCAGATTCCGGCGGGTCTCCTCGCCGATCGCTGGGGGCCGCGGCGCGTGCTTACCGCCGGCGCGACGATCGCGGCGGCGGGCACTCTGCTGTTTGCACTCGCGCCGGGATACCACGCCGCAGGTCTGGGCCGCCTGCTGATCGGGGGCTCGGTCGGCGTCGCTTTCGTTGCGATGCTCAAACTCGCCGGCCACTGGTTCGCGCCCACGCGCTTTGCCATGCTCTCCGGCCTCGCCCTCGCCTGCGGGGTCCTCGGCGCGGTATCGGCAGGCGTGCCGCTGCGGCTGATGGTCGACGCGTTCGGCTGGCGCAACGTGCTCAGCGCCGCCGCTGCAGTGACCGGGCTGCTGGCCGTGGGGATATGGCTGGCGGTGCGCGACGATCCCGCAGAGCGCGGTTACGCCAGCTACGCGCCGACGCCGCCGGCCCGTCATGCACCGGTTTTGCAAAGCATCGGACGCACGCTCGCCGCCCGCAATGTATGGCTGGTGTTCCTGATCTCAGGCGCGGTTTCGGGCCCGGCGCTCACCTTCGGCGGCCTGTGGGGGGTGCCGTTCCTGAGCATGCATTACGGGATCACGACCTCGCAGGCCTCCATGATCACCTCGCTGCTGCTCGTTTGCTGGGCGGTCGCAGGGCCGTTCGTCGGGGCGCTCTCCGACCGTATGCGCCGGCGCAAGCCGCTGTATGCCCTCGGCGCCGTGCTCGCCACTGCGGGATGGTGCGCCGCGCTACTGCTGCCGGACGTGCCCCTGCCCCTGCTGGTTGTCCTGCTCGGCTTTACCGGTTGCGCTTCCGCTGCGGCGATGGTGGGCTTCGCCATCGCCAAGGAATCGGCACCGGCGGAGCTGGCAGGCACCGCAGGCGGCATCGCCAATATGGGCAACATGCTGGGCGGCATGATCATGCAGCCCGCGGTTGGCTGGATGCTGGACCGGCACTGGGCCGGAATGCTCGCAAACGGCGTCCGCGTCTACGATTTCGGCGCCTATCGCGCCGGCTTCACGCTGATGCTCGCCTGGCTCGCGGCTGCGCTGCTCCTACTCGTATTCGTGCGCGAAACCCATTGCCGCCAGGCGCCGTGACTCGTCGCGCGTAATTATCGGCGTGCCGTGCGGCGGCACGATCTTGCACATCGGCATCGGCCGCAGCACACGGTATTGCCGTTCGAATTTCCGCGATTCCCCTTCGATGACCGCGTTCATCGTCGCCACACGACGATATTGGCATTGCCGCTGCCCGACGATTGGGCGTAAGCGCCAAACTGCTCTCCCGCAAGCTTCGCCCCGTCGGCGACCAGCGCCTGCAGCACACCCAGCATGACAGCCAGGGGCTTGCCGTTCATTTCCGCCACCGCGGCGCGGCTGTATTCCGGAAACCATGCGATCGCCTCGGCCAGCGCGCCGCGCTTCAGCTGATCGATGAAGCGCTGGTCCAGCGCTTCGCGCTCGGGCGTGGGCTTCAGGTGACGGCCGCGCACCAAGTCGTGGCTAAAGGCAGAACTCGCGAGGAACACGACGCGCTTGCCCAGGCGCTTCGCCGTCGCATGCACGGCACGCCCCGCCTTCATGCACTCGGCATGATCGGCGAGAATTACCGTGGGCATATGAACCACCGGCACCTCCGCGTCCGGATCCAGGTGCAGCAGCGGCACCAGGCTGCCGTAGTCCCAGGCGTAGTGCGGCGTTTCATTGCGGCCACCGGGAAGTCCCTGCGCCTGCCATTCTTCGACCATGGCAGAGGCGAACTCGCTGTCGCCCTTGCGCCGATATGGTATGCCAGGAATCAAATCGGGTGCCTCGTCTGCGACGCACATGCCTTCGTGCACGCTCTGGCAGGTCGCATACCAGCCAAAGGTGCAGATCCAGTGGGCCGAGTTGACCACGAACAGTTCCGGTTTCAGATCGCGCAAGGCGCGGCCCAGCGCGCGCTCGCCCTCGACCAGCGTACGCTGAAATTCCGGCGTGTTCTGCGCCAGGCCCAGCGTCGGCACATGGGGCACGACAGCGGCGGAGATAACGCCCGGTTCCATGGAATGTCCTCGTTATACAGCCTTGTTTTCGGCTTCGCGCTTGGCCAGGTTGGCGAGGATTTCCGCGCCGCGGTTGGCCGCAGGCAGGCCGCGGAAAAGAAAGCAAAGGTTGATCACCCCCTGCAACTCCTCCCAGCTCGCGCCCGCGCGCCGCGCCGCGATCGCGTGCAGCGGGGCCGCGTCGCTCAGATCCATCAGCAGCATGCCGAACAGCATCATTTGGGCGGTTTTCACGTCGAAGCACTTGGGGTACATGCCGTGCTCGCGGATGCGCTCCTGCAAATCCAGCATCTGCGGGTCGAGCGCGCCGGTGACATTGAGCCGCGCCTCGATGCGCGGCGGGACGAAGCCGATCAACTCCTGATAGATCGCGGCACGCTGCGCCATCGTCTCTTTATCGTCGGCGTATTCGCCCATCGCAGCCTGTACGGCCTTGGTATCTATACGTGGTGGCAGCATAAGCCTCCGGGTAATGATTTATCAGAACGAATACGCGCAGGCGCAGCTGCGGATTTTGGCGTTCCTGCCGCGTACAAGAATATTGTTCGACTCATTTCTCTACCGCACCCGTAAGATATAAGTCTTTCAGCCTACGCCGCTGCAGCTTGCCGGTGGCCGTGAGCGGCAGTTCGCTTACCCATTTCACCAAGCGCGGCTGCTTAAGCTTGGGCAGGGCTGCAATGGCCGCGGCGAGACGCTCGCGCGCTTGCGTCTCCTGCCCGCTCGCGGCCACCGCGAATAAGGCGATCGAAACAAGGCCTGCGGCGTTTTCAAAGCCCACCGCCGCCAGGCCATCGACGCAGCCCGCGCTCGCGCCGAGTAGCGCTTGCTCCACGTCCAGGATGCTTACCCACTGCCCGGAAATCTTCACCATATCGTCGTTGCGCCCGCACAACTCCATGGAGCCGTCTTCGCGGCGCCGGAACAGGTCACCGGGTGAAAACCAGCCGTCGTCGAAGCTGTCGCGTACGGCGTCTGGGCGGCGCCAGTAGCCGAGCGCGACCGAGGGATGGCGCAGCCACAGTCGCTGCGGCGCCGCGGCGTCACTCGCATCGCGCATACGATATTCGAGCCGCGGCGACGGCTTGAGCAGCGCGCTGTCATCATCGCAGTAGAACATCAAGGCCACAGTTTCCGAGGCGCCATAGCCCGAGACCGGCGCCACGCCGCTTGCTTCGCGCCATTCGCGGCGCACCGCCTGCGGCAGGGCTTCGCCCGCCGAGCCGTAGTGCCGCACCCCCGCCGCGCGCAGCCGCCCCGCCACGCCTGCCTGCAGCATCTTTAGGTAAAGCGTGGGTACCGAAAACAGCGCCGTCGGCCGGTGCTTTTCGGCCACTTCGGCCACGCGCTCGGCGGTAGGCCACTCGGTGTCGAGAATCACCGTGGCACCCAGGCGCAAGCCGGCGCAAAAGCTGTTGCCGAGCGCGTAGGCGAAAAACATTTTTGACGAAGCGTAGATGCGATCCTGCGCGCCCAGTCCGAGGATTTGTTGTGCGAAATCGGCACTGGCGATAACGGTGCGTTGGGCGTGTATAACGGCTTTTGGAAGGCCGGTAGTGCCAGAAGTATAAATCCACATCGCTGGGGCGTCGTCGGGCAATTCCGCCGCCGCTATGGGTGCGACAGACGCCAGCCCAGCGCTCCACTGGGCATCGATCACCAGCCGCGGCGCGTTGGGGATGTTCGCGAGCAGCCGCTCCAGCAGTGCGCGCGAGCTTTCCTTGCACCAGATGAAGCGCGCCTCGGATTCCGACAGCACCACCGTCAGCTCGCGCTCGAACAGGCGCGAGTTCAAACCCACGGCGACGCCGCCCGCCCAGATCGCACCCAGATAGGCAATCGCCCAGTCGATGCCGTCCGGCGCGAACACGAGCACGCGTTCACCCTGCGCAAGGCCGCGCGCACGCCAGGCACCGGCGGCACGCCCCACGGCTTCGCGCAGTTCTCCATAGCTCAGGCGGTCCGCGCCGCATTCCAGTGCGGTCGCGTTCGCCTTCCCGGTGGCGAGCAGATATTCGGCGGCGTTCATGGGCGGCGGCTTGGTCTAGAGCGGCGCGACGATGTTCACGCGCAACTCGCCCAGACCGTCGATGCCGGCCACCAACGCGTCACCGACCTTCGCCGCGCCTACCCCTGCCGGGGTGCCGGTGAAAATAGCGTCGCCGGCTTCGAGCGTGTAATACTGCGTCAGGAACGCGATCTGCTCGGGCACGCTCCAGATCATCTGGTCGATATCCGATTGCTGGCGGAACTCGCCATTCACCTTGAGCCAGAGCTTGCCCGTGGATGGATGTCCCACCTTGCTCGCCGGCGTAGCCGGCCCGCAAGGCGCGGCTTGGTCGAAATCCTTGCCGAAGCTCCACGGGCGACCTTTGTCCTTGCCGACCTGCTGCAGGTCGCGCCGGGTCATGTCTAGGCCGATGGCGTAGCCCCAGACGTGATCATTGGCGCGCTCGGCGGCGATCTTGTAGCCACCCTTGCCGATCAGCGCAACCAGTTCGGTTTCCCAGTGATAGTTGCTGCTCATCGGCGGGTAGTGAATGTTGCCCTTCTCGCCGGCTTCGACCGCGACCAGATCATGCGGCGCTTTGCAGAAGAAAAACGGCTGCTCGCGGCCGTCGCCGCCCATCTCCTTCTGGTGTTCGACATAGTTGCGGCCGACGCAGAATATGCGCCGCACCGGAAAGCGGTCTTTGGAACCAATCACAGCCAGCGAAGGCTGCTGCCACATTTCGACGACATAATTCACTTCTGACCCCCTCACGTGAAACCCGGCGCTTGCCGGCGTGCAATCCACAAAACAATATAATTCACCGTACTTGCCGCGGCCTGGACCGATGTCGCATCACGGTTCGGATCGGCTGTTCAAAAACGACCTGGCTCGCTGCGACAGGAACGCGGGAACCGCATGGGCGGGGGCGTGCCCGCCTGATCTGCCTGTCCTCTCCTCCTGACAGCGCTGCGGCGCTCGACGCGCTCCGCAGCCGGCTGTTCGTTCGACACACTATGATGATTTGTGCCTATCGTGTCAATTTATCGCTTACCCGCATGATGCGACTGTTACCTGAGCCGCAGCGACAGCGCACCAACGCTCGAACGACGTATTGCAACTGCCATGACGCCGTCAGCGCGCCGGGTATGCTGTCGCGCCCAATGGCCTGTCCTCGGCGCCGCTTTGCTTCTTGCCTTTTTACCATGATTCATGTTACTTTTGCGCACTGAATGAATGTTCATTCACCAAGATTCTAGCCGATTCATGGGCAGGCGGAAAGGGGCTTGTGCATTCCGCCAGGCCGGATCGATCCGGGCTCCGGGCGGACACGGCGAACGCGCGGCGCGGCAATAGCCGGGCAACGACGATTTTAAGATTTTTCTTAATTTGCGGAGCGAGAAATGCGACTGGACGGTAAGACGGCAGTGGTCACCGGAGCGGCATCGGGTATCGGGCGGGCGACCGCGCAAACACTGGCGCAGGCGGGGGCGCACGTGCTGCTCGGCGACATTGCCGAGCAGGCGGGCGAGGACGCCGCCGCGGCGATCCGCGCCAAGGGCCTGGGAGCGGATTTTTTTCGCCTGGATGTAACCGATCTCGAATCGATCGAAACGTTCAAACGCGCCGCCTACGCGAAGCGCGGGCACGTGGACATAATCGTCAACGTAGCCGGCTGGGGCAAGATAGAACCGTTCGTCAAGAACACGCCCGACTTCTGGCGCAAGGTCATCGATCTCAACCTGTTCGGGCCAATCGCGGTGACGCGCGCGTTCCTCGACGACATGATAGAGCGCAAGGCAGGCAAGATCGTCACTGTTTCCAGCGATGCGGGCCGCGTCGGCAGTTTGGGAGAGTCGGTGTATTCCGGCGCGAAAGGCGGCGCGATCGCGTTCACCAAATCGCTGGCGCGGGAAATGGCGCGCTTCAACATTAACGTGAACTGCGTCTGCCCCGGCCCGACGGACACGCCGCTGCTCGCGGTGGTGCCGGAGAAGCACCGGGAGGCGTTTGTGCGCGTTACGCCGATGGGGCGCCTGGCCAAGCCTTCCGAGATCGCCGATGCCGTGCTGTTCTTCGCCAGCGGCCGCGCGGATTTCGTCACCGGTCAGACCCTGAGCGTGAGCGGCGGCCTGACGCTCGCCGGTTGATACCGCAAAATTTGATTACCCACTATCAGCAACCTGGAGAATCGCATGTACAAACTCAAAGCCGCCGAATGGCGCCCGCAGCATTTCAAATGGGAAGTCAAGGATCGCGTCGGCACCGTCACACTGAATCGTCCCGAACGCAAGAACCCGCTGACGCTGGAGAGCTACGCCGAACTGCGCGACACGTTCCACAAGCTGCAGTACGCCGAGGACGTACGCGCCGTGGTATTCACCGGGGAGGGCGGCAATTTCTGCTCGGGCGGAGACGTGCACGAAATCATCGGCCCGCTGACCAAGATGGACATGACCGGGCTGATCAACTTTACCCGCATGACCGGAAACCTGGTGAAGGAAATGCGTACCTGCCCGCAGCCTATCATCTCGGCGGTCGACGGAATATGCGCCGGAGCAGGGGCGATAATTTCAATGGCGAGCGACCTGCGCTACGGCACCCCGGAATGCAAGACCGCGTTCCTGTTCGTGCGCGTCGGCCTGGCCGGCTGCGACATGGGCGCTTGCGCGATACTGCCCCGGATCATTGGGCAGGGCCGGGCTTCGGAGCTGTTTTACACCGGGCGCGCGATGTCGGCCCAGGAAGGACAGGCATGGGGCTATTACAACGAAATCGTGCCCAAAGACAAGCTGCTCGAGCGTGCGCATGCAATGGCGAAGGAAATCGCCGACGGCCCGTACTTCGCCCATTCGATGACCAAGAAATGCCTGCACCAGGAGTGGAACCAGACCATCGAGCAGGCGCTGGAGACGGAGGCCGAGGCACAGGCGATCTGCATGCAGACCAAAGACTTTACGCGCGCCTACAACGCGTTCGTGGCCAAACAGAAACCTGCCTTCGAGGGTAATTGAGGCGCCGCCGCCCAGTTGCCGCAGCGTCCGCCGATTCCAGGGGGCGCTGCGCGGAGGCGGCCCCCCGATCTGCAGCGAGTGTGCAATGAAATCGCCGGGACATGTGGCAAGCCTGGTCACCGACACCAAACTGGTGGAGGAGCGCCGGGGACAGATTCTGCGCGCGGCGGTGAAGCTTTTTTCGGACAAAGGTTACTACACCACTACCATCTCGCAGATTGCCCGCGAAGCGGGCGTGAGCACCGGTCTGATCTACCAATATTTCGGCGACAAGGACGACGTCCTGCTGCTTTCGCTCAAGCTGGTGCTGGAGACTTATGAAAAGGAAATTCCGCCTCGCCTAGAGGGCATTAAGCACCCGGTCGAGCGGCTGTGCATGGCATTGTGGGCGTACTGCACGATAGTGGACGGCTTGCGCGAGGCGACCATCCTCGCCTACCGCTCGACAAAATCGCTACGCGCAGATCGCAGGGCCTTGATCAAACAGGACGAGATCAGGACCAACCGGCTGTTGCAGGACTGCTTGCGCGCCTGCATCGCCGGAGGCTACATGCGCCAGGTGAACGAATATCTTCTGGTCTATCAGTATGTGCACTTCTGTCATGCCTGGGCGCTGAAACATTGGGCCTGGCGCGCCAGGTTCAGCCTGGGCAAATACGTGGCCGAAGGCATAGGGCTTCTGGTCGAACCTTTTCTAACGTCCAAGGGGCACAAGGCGCTCGCAACGATGCGGCGGCGCACCGCCGATTTCACGCGCGAGGCGAAACCGGCGCCGCGCTCAGGACGCGGACCCAGGCACCTGAGCGCGCGCTGACACGCCGGCGCCGAAAAAAACGGGCACCCGAAGGTGCCCGTTTTGCTACCAGCCCTTGCGGGCTCGGTGCGCGTTCTGCGCAAGCGCCCAAGCTTGCGCCGGCGGCGCGGCTAGATCATTCGACTTTTTCACCGTGCAGGGCGAGGTCGAGACCTTCACGCTCTTCATCCGCGCTGACGCGCAGGCCGATGGTCAGGTCGAGCACCTTGAGAATGATGAAGCTCATGATGCCGCTGTATAGCAGCGTGGTCATCACACCGTAGAACTGGGTGAGCAGGCTGCCATCGGCGCCGCTGATCGCCTTGACGTTGAGCACCCCGGTAAGCAGCGCACCGACTATACCGCCGACGCAGTGCACACCGAAGGCGTCCAGCGAATCATCGTAGCCGAAGGCTTTCTTCACCGACGTCGATGCGAAGAAGCAGATTACGCCGGCGGCAATGCCGATGATCAGTGCGCCCATCGGGTCGACAAAGCCCGAAGCAGGCGTAATCGCAACCAGTCCGGCAACGGCGCCAGAAGCGATACCCAGGACCGAGGGCTTGCCCTTGGCCATCCACTCGGTGAACATCCAGGTTAGCGCTGCCGCCGCCGTCGCGAACTGGGTCACGAGCATGGCCATGCCGTCGCGGCCATCGGCGGCCAATCCGGAACCCGCGTTGAAGCCGAACCAGCCCACCCACAGCAAGGACGCCCCGATCACGGTCAGCACCACGTTGTGCGGCGCCATCGCCTCTTTGCCGTAGCCTAAGCGCTTGCCCAGCATCAGGGCACAAACCAGCGCCGCGATACCGGCGTTGATATGCACGACCGTGCCGCCGGCAAAGTCGAGGATGCCCATCTTGGCGAACGTACCGGTCGGTTCCCACATCATGTGCGCGATCGGCGAGTACACGAGCAGCGACCACAGGCCCATGAACCACATCATGGCCGAGAATTTCATGCGGTCGGCGAATGCGCCGGTGATCAGGGCGGGGGTGATGATCGCGAAAGTCATCTGGAACATCATGAACACCGACTCGGGAATCGTACCCGCGAGATGACTCACCGTGACCTTGTTGGCGTCATGCATATAGGCCATGCCGGAGAGGAAGAATCGGCTCATGCCGCCGACGAATCCCGAGCCTGGCGTGAACGCGAGACTGTATCCGGCGACCACCCATATCACGGTCACCAAACAGGTGATGGCGAAGCTTTGCATGAGCGTGGCGAGAACGTTCTTCTTGCGCACCATGCCGCCGTAGAACAGGGCTAGGCCAGGAATGGTCATCAGCAGCACCAGGGCCGTCGCTGTCAGCATCCAGGCCGTATCGCCGGAATTGATCTTGGAAGCATCGACGAGCTCGGGTGCGGCGGGCCCCGCAGGCGCAGGAGCGGCGACAGGTGCTGCGGCGGGTGTGGCCGCAGCGGCTGCAGCCGGCGCCGGGGCGGCAGGTTTATCCTGCGCGGTGGCCGGAGCCGCCAAGCTGAAGGCGCCGAGCAGGGCGAGTAGAGCTATCATTTTTTTCATCATGCATCTCCCTATAGTGCTTCCGCGCCGGTCTCGCCGGTGCGTATGCGGATGACCTGCGCCAGATCGAACACGAAAATCTTGCCGTCGCCGATCTTGCCGGTGCTGGCGGATTTCTCGATGGCTTCGATCGCCTGATCGAGCAATTCCGTTTTGATGGCCGCCTCGATCTTGACCTTGGGCAGAAAGTCGACCACGTATTCCGCGCCGCGGTACAACTCCGTATGGCCCTTCTGCCGGCCAAAACCTTTCACCTCGGTCACGGTTATGCCTTGCACGCCAATCGCGGACAGGGCCTCCCTTACTTCGTCAAGCTTGAACGGCTTGATGATTGCTGTGACTAGTTTCATTGCAGTTCCTCTTTGAAAAGGGGCGATGACGATCCGCCCCATGCTGTGGTGTGCTCAAAAAGACGTTTGCACATAGACGGTGAAAGCGTCCTTGCCAACGTTGCGATTGTCGGGAGCCGAGGTGTAGAAGGCCTTTTGCTTCGCGGTCATGTGGGTATTGGTGTAATAGGCGCCCACGACGTAGTTCTTGGGCAGCGCATAGCTCAGCCCCAGCTTGTAGTCCTGGTAGGAAGACAAGCTGTCGTTGGAGTCGATCGCGCCTGGGGCGGTGCCTTTGTATTTCTGGTCGCCGTAATGCGCTACCAGCGTCAACTTGTCAGTGAGCGGGTAGTTGGCGGAAATGTCCAGATACCCGGTACCGCGGCTGTCTGCCACGCCGAAGGTCTTGTTACCCAGACTGTAGGAGTATTTCGCGCTCAGCCATTTCCAGCTAACCAGGCCGTACCCTTCAAGCGTGTCCGCCTTTACCCCTCCTGGGGTGACCGTTCCCGGGTAGTAGTATTGCAGCAGGCCGACGTCATAGCCGAAGTCCGAATTGCCGAAGGTACCGCGATAGCCGCCGTAAAAGTCCCATTCCAGAGGGGCGCTCTTATATGCACCGAAATCCGTCAGCCAACTGATATTGGACAACCAGGTACCGGCATAGAACCCGCTGGAGTGCGTGAAGTCGAGCCCGCCCTGGATCGCCGGATTGCTATTGGTTTGCGTTAGCCCGCGGAAGATATAATCGCTGAATATGCCGACGTTTGCGGTCAAGGTGTACGACGGAGCCGGCTCGGCTGCCGCCGCTGTTTGAGCCGACATTATCACCGGCAAGGAAAATATGGTTGATACCG
>Ga0307377_10000559_pt1 | contig 48883 bp, 102 predicted proteins | sample TR3MG_FD_202535 | JGI IMG/M metagenome (GOLD analysis project Ga0307377, IMG submission 202535) | Soil microbial communities from Risofladan, Vaasa, Finland - TR-3 | ecosystem: Environmental > Terrestrial > Soil > Coastal area > Acid sulfate soil | place: Finland: Risofladan, Vaasa | collected...
TTAAGTGATAATACTATATATAACTCAACTTTACAGATGTCATCAGAAGAATCTAGAACTTTGTCGGTTTTTGTCGCAATTGGTCAAACCAATACTAACAACGAATCAGCCGAAACAAGTTCTGCAACAACAAAAAATGTTGCAATACAAGTAAAATCTACTGGAGTAACTATTTCTAAAATTGAATCAGCTTGTAGTGGAAAGATTGATTCTGCAAATATTAATTATAATGATACCGAATGGAATTCAATTGCAGATAATTGTATTGCAGCAATGGACACACTGACCAATCCTTATTCCGTTCAACAGCTATATGATCTTTTTGGTGAGGGTGGGGCCATACCGACAGTAACTCTTGCCACAGCAGCGCCAGGTCGAGGTCATTTAGGCGCTGGTCCAGCATAACTTATATAATAAAAGTTTAAAAAGAAAGCCTAGGGAAATCTGGGCTTTTTATTTAGTTTATATTATACTAATGCATGGTTCTTAAGTCTATTAATAGCTAATATTAATCATCACCCTAACGATTTCGATTTTTAGGCGCAAGGCTCAACTACGGTTGGGCCTTTGCTTTATCCCGATTAAACATTTGTATCATACTTGCCATGTGTGGTACCTTACAAATAAATTGAGTATCATCTAAATCACCTTTTTTAATGCAGAACATGACATCATAACTCAAACTAACAATAGCTAGATCTATAGATATCATAGTTTTGGGATTCATACGACATATAGTTTTAAGTAAATTTAATGTTTGTATATTGGTAGTATATGATTGCATTATGCAACATTACCATCTATGAATTCAACATTTATCGGCTTATTACCAGGACTATAGGATTCATCTAATGATGCAGCATTTATAAACAGAGTTCCATCTTCTTCTTTGGTGCCATAACCACAGTGAATATGTCCAAACGCATGTATCTTTGGCTTAACTTCCTTAATGCGTTTAAGTAGATCTTCACAACCAATGAATTGACCTTTGGGAGTACCATCGATGTATTGTAATTCGTCTAATATCATATATGGTGGACCATGAGTTAAAAGAACATCTAAATTGTTTGGTATCATATCCCAATGTGGAAATATGTAGTCTACGTTGTGTAGCGCAGCCTCACTACCATTTCTTGCTCTGTTGAATGCCCAATTATGAAACCATGGTGTAACTGGACTTCCCCATATCTTGATGCCATCTAATGTTACGCCGCTATCTATTAGTAAGTGTACGCCAGCTTCTTTGAACATTTTCTTATACTTCTCTGGTTCTTTTTCAAAACCAAAATCATGATTACCAGGAGTAAATACTTTATGTGTATAGTTTAGTTTGGAATACCAATCTAGGAATCTTATAATTTCCCACTCACCACCTTGGCTTGTTGCATCTCCGGTGTGGAATATAATATCACCACCATTACTGCTTACGCCAACGCCATGGTGTTTATTATGTGTATCACTTATAAATGTAAAGTTCATTAAAATCTCCAGAGTCGTCGCGTTATCAATATTGATACAAACATCAATATTAACCTGAACGCGGCTTTTCCATATGTCTTATATTCTACAAGCTTAGATATGTTTTCGCTAGCACCTTCAGATTCTTGTCTGAGTCTCAAATCTTGTACTTCTTTTTCTAACTCTTCTCGCTTACGAATACTGACAGTCATGTTTTTAGGCCAGTTAATAGACCTATATCGATCTATGTCTTTCTCTGTCTTATCTATCTGCTGTTCCAATCTTACTATTCTGCCTGCAATATTTTCAATTTTAGACACATCTCTCGCGCCCTCTAGTGTCACTTCTGAAGAGATCACAAACAGCATCAAACAAAAGATAGAAACCCTTAGAATTGAAACTAGGCCCGTTTGAACGTATCCCAGAGATCTATACCCAGCTAAGAATATAAAACATACTTCCGTAAGAATAGCCTTTAGATAAGTCTTACCAACTATGAGACCCGCTATGGCATAGAATGGTAAGGCTTCACTAACTAAGAAAACCGTTATCGTTGCTAATAAAATAAAATACAAAGAAGATTCATTGAAAATTTTACTTAATAAACGCTTTACATGTCGCTTTAATTTAGCCTTTTTCCATCTCTCTAACTCTTGAGGGGTAAGCAAAGTATATATATCAACTGGCTCGCCCTTCAATATGTGACGCACCAGTGCGTTCAACTCGTCTAGGAATGACAGCTGCTCTTCTTCTTCATCAGTCTCTATAGACTTATAGCCCTGACGAATTCGTTCTGCTTGCTCTAATAGCTTTTTATCTTCTTCCATTTATTCCATAACGGGTTGCGAATACACTATAGCTCGCCTTGAGTGGGGATTCTATAGGATATCCAAGTTTCTTCAATGTCTTACTTAATCTCCAAACTATATATTCATATTCTGTGTGAGTTATTATATTAGGCATCTTCATACTCCCAGTCAACTTCATCTGGGTCCATACCTAATAGTATATAGTCAATAGCATTATTCTCATGCCAGTCTTTAAACTCTTGTTGTATACTTCCCTGAATGAATGATTCATTGCCATCTTTAGAGAGCATATATAAATGTGTGTCTTCATGTCCAGTTGTGGACTTTATAGTAATGGGAATAATTCTTCCTACAGATTGATTTGTAGCTCGAACCCACTCCGGCGCCCACCAATAGGGAACTCCACGTTTAGAAACATGATCAGGTTCTCTATCTGGTAACTTTACTTTTTTCCCTTTAGGAAGTGCGTGTTCAGTAGCCATACCTTCATCTCCTCAACTTTAACTTTGCCAGCTTCTTTGTCGTTCCAAAATCTACACATACCACTTGGATGCGGCATCTCAAAATAGGTGGCACCAGCTAATCTCAATCCTCTTGCTGCAATTTTTCCGCACGCAACAATTTTATATCCCATCTTATTATACGCACCGATATTTTCACATATCCATGGGAGGTGTGCCTTAATCATTTGAACTGACAACGGTTTATTGCCAGGGATTTTTATATCTACTAAATTCTCGTATACAACAGTCCAACCTTCACCTTCAAACCATTTATCTACAAATTGTCTAGATTTAGTATCAGGGTGAAATGCAGTTGTATCGGGTGATAAGTTACTTGGATTGCTACCTACTATTAAAACATTCTTACAGGAATATTTTTTACAGAAATCACTAATATCACCAACGCCACCTACACTTATAGGTCCATATTTGGGAGCTTTACGCACACCAGGTAGTAAACCTAATTCCGCTATAGTGTGCAGCATACGAACCAGATATGGTCCACCAGGAACTTGCCTTGGTTTATTTTTGTGAGTATCGCAAACGAGTATATCCTTCATCAGTTCCTTCTTCAACTATTTTTAAATCTTTTAAGTTTGAACTATGATCTTTATAAAGTTCTTTACATATAACTTCAGTGATACCTGCTTGCCACATTAGTCGTAAACATTTTTGACATGGGCTCATTGTTATGATTAGAGTACAATCACCTATGTTGATGCCGTTCTTTGCTGAAGATGCTATTAAGTTTTCTTCACAATGAACCATAAATGGGTACTTATCTGGACGAGTAGTTGGTAGTTCATTATCTGGAGCACCACGTACGAAACCGTTATAGCCTGTTGCGACTACCATGCCAGTATCATTCTTCACAAGTATCCCACCAACTTTAGTTTCTGAGTCATGTGATTTAAGAGACACTGCTTCTGCTATGCCCATCCAGTATTTTAACTTACTTGGTCTCATACATCATCTATCGTATAGGGTTTATTTCTGTAAAATACTCTATATGAACTTTTTATAAAATTATTAAATGTAACTATTTTCTTTTTATCTTCATATTGTCTAGATTTTGGTATGTCACCTTTGATCTTAATGGTAACTACAATCAGATCTCTTAAGCCATGTTCATTATGTATCCGATCTTCATTTGTTGACCCTAAAGAATTATTGTTGTAGTAACCACTTGTTGGTTTATCTTTATTTGTCTTGCGTTTTTCTACTTTAGAAACTTCCCAAGTTAAGGTACCAGAGCCATATGACGTATCGGCATCATGTAGTAGATCACCAACTTTTAATCCGTCCAGATAAGATTGTGCCATATATATGTCATCAAATTTTATCTCTAATTTCTTATTGCGCCGTCTTGCTTTATTCTTATTACTAGATATTTTTTTAGAAGCAGCCAGTGGATCGTACCCATCTTCATTCTCTAGAAGAATAGAATTAACAAAATCAGGATCAGCTTCTAGCCAGTGGCTATCTACATCATATGTTGTATTTAGGCAAACTACCTCTTTACCCATTTTACCACTTGCTATAATTCTCTTTACGAATACAAAGCTTTCGTCTTTGTGAAAGACCATGAACTTGCTCGGCTCATCTCCGTTCCAACCATTGGTGATATATCTCTCTTCATCATTGCGACCTTTATGCTTAATATAATAGACCTCACCTATGGATAGGTCTTTATATACTTCATTGTTTTGCATAACCTTCTTGGTTTTCAAATAATGATCACAATTATTAACGCGACGTTGGTCGCTTTTACTTATTTCTTCACTCATTCGAATCCTCCGAATCTGAGTCTATGATATAATAATACCTGAGGTATTGTATGGAAAAGTTAATTAACATAATCAAAGGCTTACGAAAATGGACGATAATGGTCCTTATTATAATCGTAGGCATCGTATTTTTAGTTAAAGGCATGATAAGCGGCTTAGAGTTTGTAGCCCTAATCAAGGGTGTTGCCATAGCCTTCATGAGCTCCAATGCCATTGAACACGTTAAAGATGCATTCACAAAGCCTAAAAAAGAAGACATGAGTGAGGATTAATCCTCATCCTCTGTCATATACTCATACCCTAACTCTTCTTCTTCAACTGCAGGCTTAATAAATCTAGCTCCTTTTGTCTTATATTTCGTAATTTTCACTTTTTGACGTATTAAGGTACCTGATGTTGGATCTTTTACTTCTATCCAGTCGAAGTACTCTTTTTCTACTCTTCTGTCTTTGCGTTTCTTCTTTGGCGGCTCTGAGTTGCTCTTCAAGTCCTCGCCATTCGAGATCTCTTCTGTTTTCGGTTTTTGTACCATACATATCCTCTTCTATCATTGATAGTAATTTTCTTGTTGTTAATTTGAACCACTCTTTCTTATCAAATAGTCCCAATCTTTCAAGTGTTTCCGCCATCCTTAGCGTTGTAGTCATCATCCCATTCTTCTCCGCTTAAATCTAATTTTATAGTTACTGCCAGCATTGCCATTTTAAAGTGTATAGGTGCAGAGTGTAGTCTGCCTTTCTCGTCCACTATCGCTTTTTGTCCTAACATGTCTAGTTTATGAAGAGTCTTAAGGAAGTTTAATTCTATTGTGTCATTTTCAACAGACTGTCTACGTTTTTCCACTCTATCTTCAGGACTTCTTGAATTTGACATCTGTAAGCCTCTAACTCCTTCGGCAACTTATTCTGATTAAGATATACCAACCAATCAGCCAAACTTCCGTGGACTATTATTTGGTTATACACTGTGATCGGCATAAGCAGTTGTGCAGTGAACTTATCAATACCGTCCATCTCCATGCCTTTTTTATTTATAACTAATGCTTCTGTTGTTTTCTTTATATAGTCAACAACTCGCTCCCTATCCTCAACTGTTTCACCACTAACCATAGAAAGGTCAGGCGTATAAGCTTCGACATCATCCGAGGGGGTAGTGATGATGTCGAAGCCATACTGGGATAAATTCAACTGCACAAATAACGGACACTTAATGACCAATGTAGCAGATGAAATATTTAACAACTTCATATTGGTGTTAGCTTTAAAAAAGTGATCTTGCAAGTCTTGTAAGAGTCTACCGCCACCATTGAAACACAATGGGGCTACAAAACCTTTATCTAAAACTCTATTTTCGTTTAATAACACTTTTAAGCCTTTTCTCATTTCTCATTTTAAGGTGTATACCACATAGAATTACAACTCTATTATCCGACATTGGCATAAACGGTAAAAATTTCTTTGCAGCTTTCTGCATTATTTTTAACCTCTCTAAAGAGGATATAAAACCCTTACATAAATTTGCAATCTCATTTATTTCTTGAGCTGGAAACTTAGTTGTCTTCTTCGTTGACACCTATAACTCCTGGTTCTATAACTTCTCGTTCTTCTTCATCTTCCATCAGGGATGCTTCTAAAATACCTGTAGCAACAATATCTTGCCAGTTGGCTTCTAAGTAATCTATGGTTCCTTCATCTAAGAAAGCCGGAGCTTCTTCAAAGGACTTGGTTAATAGAAATACTTTAGCATGATGTTGCTCGCGCTCCCACATAGCTCCAACTGCTTCAACCATTTCATAGAAGTCAAATGGACCTCTTATTGTTGATGCTAGAAGTTTTTGTTTGTTTCTATCACCTGTACTAACTGCTACAATGAACTCTTTACTTTCTAGTTTAGAGAAGTTCATTGAGCCACCAAACAGTTCAGCACAGAAGTCTTCATCTTGTGTAACTGGTTTAGCAATCGTTTGAGAATCGTCTTTTTTAGGAGACAACCTATCTTTCATTTTTTGCTTAGCATCTGCTAAAAAACTCATATTTACCCCTACTCTTGTTGAAAGGTGTCACGAACAGCTAAATCTGTAATAAAGCTCTCAAACATCCTTATTAACTTTCTATTATGATTAACATATTTTTCATCACTCTTTGCGTTTTCCTTTTCATTCCAAATCAATGGAGCGCCATTTATATACATTTCGTGTTCAATTCTAACAGCTATTACTTTTATATCATGGCTTACAAACACTTCTGATGCGTCAACTGCTTCTATAGATTCAATAACAGACTCATGTACATTAAAATCATAGGAATGATCTAAGTGATTTTTAACACATATATATGGGTCATCTTTATGATCTTCATCATTATTAACCGCTGCAGCAACTAAAAAATGACCACCGGCCACATATGCCTTAACATTGTCGTTTATCTCAAAGTGCTCGTATATTTCGTGGAACGGTTTACTATCAAGATTTTCATCCATGATTTGATTTATAGACTTAAATTTTATTTTAACCACTTCACCCTCTTGTGGGTTTAGTTGTTGTAATTTAAACATTAAATCCTCCACTATGGATTATAATCGAATCTGTTACAATCATAAGGTCTCTTCTAAAGTTGCAGCCGCATGTGCTTCTGCAAGTTCAGAAGTAGTAAACTCGTCAAGTATCTTTCCATATTTAAAGTTCACATGATTGTATATGTGATAATCAGCGCCATCAAGTCTTATATTATTTGTGGGCCAATTGCCGCCCATAGTTGTTAATATAGTGGTACCATTATAAGAATTATATGTTTCTTTGACTTCTAACTCCATTACTTCTTTATTGCCAGGGAAATCTATAATATTAACGTTATCTATAGCATTTAAGAAATCTCTAACATAAGCCTCATCTACCATCTCTTGACGAATATGTGATGGTAATTTTTGAAAGTCATTAAGCTTCTTTTCTTTAATCCATCTGACTCTGTCTTCTCTTAGTTGTTGTAGCTTTTTTTTCTCTTCGTCTGTTAGTGGTGGAGTTGCATTAATAGTACCCGACAATGTCATGTTAGTTCCACTCGTTGTTGTCGTCGTTGTGGTAAATGTTCCGCTAGAACTTCCACCTCCACCGCCACCACCTGCACCAGAAATAACTGTATATCCAAAAGCATCAGCCATTACATTCTCCCTAGCATCTTTAATATCTTTTCTTCATCCCTATCATAGATGTGCATAGAATCAACTATATGTGTGTAAGTGCCTTTCTCTAAAAGAGGATAAGTGCTCTTTAGTTCTTTAACCATATCGTCCATAAGACCTATAAACCAAGGCAGATCGTAAACTAAACCCAATGTTAGGTCATTACTACGCATGTGGACTCTGAAATATAACTTGTCCTCACGAATGTGAAAGTTACCATCCAAGGTACAGGTCATATCTTTGTTGCCTTTATAGAAATGCTCTGGTAATGAGAACCTAAGGATCGCCTGTCTTGTGTCTTTGTCTGCCTTAAGGCTATCAACACACCATTGCCAAGGTGTTCGCATAGCTGACACTGCTTCGTGAGCGAGAAACTCCGCAGGATCGCTGGCATTCTTTATTTGTTGATTGAGTTCATAGATCGGGTTGCCATGACTTTTTTTATGCTTAATGAGAAACCCATATGCTGAATTAACAGTTCCGTCGGGATTGGCCAACTTGAGCCAGAATTTAGAAGCCTCTCCAAAGTCTTCAGCAGAGTTAGTGCCCGAATCGTAGAGATCACATTCTTTCGCAGTATAGGACTCGATTGTTTTGTTCCTGTTTTCATCTTTTGTAATTATCACTTCTTTTATAGGGTTAGTAATTTGAAAGCCGTAATATAGTTTTTCGCGAACGCGCTGGCCTCGTGGTTCACATATGAAATCTGGATTATCATATATATCCGCTAGTGAACCCAAATATGCATCATGAATGTTTTCGTAACTCTTCAAAGTTCCTCCTTTTTATGCCATGAGATTGTAATACACTAAGAGGTGTTGCACCAAAATATAACTCCAGTTTAATTGTTGTTATTAAGAATGAACGAATAACGTTCCAGTCTTTTTGTGTATCAAATCTCATTTCTTTCTTCTTTTATACCCTATGAAGGAGACAGACAGTGCTGCGCCTAGTGCATTACCAATCATAAAAGGATAGTTCATACTAACAACTACTATCATGAATACAAACATGCTACATGATGCACATAGACTAACAAAGAATACACTCTTCCAATGACCTTCCATAGACATTATAGTCCTAAGTGTAGGAAGTCCCACACCTAATAAACCCAATAGCACACCAAGGAAGAAGAATTCTACAATTCCCATTATTCTACTGCATCGATCTCACCTAGAACTTGTTCCAGGTTCGAAGACCAAATACCATAGCCTTTAGAATGTTTTGTTAGTTTTTTCATCAGTGAACCGACACGTTTACTGAGATGTCCATATACGAATGTGGACTCTTTAGTGTTCATATCTGATTTGTAATTTCTGAGTGCGATGAAAACCTCACCCATTAGATACTGCCTTATATCGGCCATAGTCCAACCACTGTTTCCTAGGCCAATTTCATCTTGTCCACCACCAATAGTGGTACTGGCTTCATTCCAATTTTTCTGAACATGTTTTCTTAAATACGATTCAACCAGTGGTATATACTGCAATACCATTTCACTAGTTACTTGTCTTTTTTCCATAGCTCTTCTCCATGAGGAAAAATAACTGATAAATGTTCTTCCGATGAACATCGTTATTTGGGTGTTTAATCGATTCTGTTAGAGTACTATTGTGGTAGTATTCATATATATCAAATATCGACTTTTTAAATTCTATGTTGTTTCTATTGTCATTAACTACATTACAAAATCCCTTATATATATTTGTTCTTCTTGGTTCACTGTAAGGGCTGCATTTTACAAATACATCTAATACATTTGACATTGCATGATCGCCTATATTTTTAATGGCGTCTTCTTTATCAACTATGTATGCCCTTTTACTACTAGAAAAAGTTCGTCTAGCATATCTGTTTACTAGATTCTCAATAAAACCCTTATCTTCTAATCCTGGGTCCCAATTGCTTTCTTCTAGTTCTAAATATTTACCTCTTAATGAGACATTGAAAATGGGTTTACCTAGATCTAAACTGTCAATTATTTTTTCTACTCTTTCTTGATAACTCATTAGACCGCCTTCTCTTCAATACTGTATATGGGACGCTTTTCATGTGTGATAATCTTTATTCTAGTAAGATTGTTTAATGCAGCTAAATTTCCATTTCTAACATATAATACAATCCATTTAGCAAAATTTTGGCAAAGCTCCATATCCCTTATATCTAGTGTCTTTTCATTTAAAAGTGTTTCCAAATGTTCACAGAATTTGTCTACTTTACCGAAGTAGGATCTTTCTGATTTGACTTCAACTGCATTATATATATCTGCTATTTCATTGAACCTAGGCTTATTGACATTGCGGTTTCTATCAAATGCACGTCTCATTGTACTTAAGATAATGTCCTTGCGCATTAGTTCTAATTGTTGTTCGTCAAATGCAATCTTATCTTTTACCAAGAAAATCTTATGTGATAGTTCCATTATAGAAGCATCAAGTGTAATAACTGTATCTTCATCATCTTCTTTTTCAATTTCAAACTTAAAAAAGTTATGTTTAATAAGTAGATCTTGTTTTGCAACAATTTCTAATAGGTTTAATTCCCTAGCTGTCTCTACTAATAAACGGCTTATGTCTGTTCCATATCCGCCCCATGACTTGTTGCCAAATAGATCGCCGGGCTTGACCTCAACTCTATCTGGGAATTTAGATAGTTCATCATTTAGATTGAATTGAAATGGCTCAAACATCCTAGAGACATCATCCATTTCATCATATATTTTATCTTTAAACACAATTTGCTCCTAATAATTCTTTTTCTACGACACCGTCATCGTTGCCGGTCAATAGTCTATTTCCAATCTCATCTTCGACAAATGCTATAGTCTGCTGTAACTGCTCTATTTCTTCTTCAAATACAGTTATTTCTGGACTACCTTTTCTATGCTTGTTATGTTTTTTATTGTATTTGTTGATCTCATCTATTGCTATCAGCTTTCTATCTATTCTCACCCGTAATACTTTTAATCCATATTCTAGGTCTCTGAAAGAATAATTTTCTATATAACCCTTCTTAAGGAGAGTGGTCTTCATCCTAGTATCCTAGTTCTTGTGCCTTCTTTATAGATAAGCTTCCAGCTCTTTCACCTTCACGTTTAGTTCGTTTCACTTCATATATATCTGTATATACAAACTTACCTTCACAGTTATCAACTTGATATACAATACCTTCTGCATCTTGGAAGTGTCCACCAACACCCATCTCTTCTTTAAGAGTGTTTACCGCATCTCTATACTCTTTCATAAACTCTTTATATGCAGCTTTTTGCTTATCTAATAGAACAAATCTTTTTTGTGCATCAGTCATGTTAAAACCATCCTTTTGAAAGTATCTTTAATTCTTTATAGTTATTGCTATATGTCTCTAAGGCATCGCCAGATAAGCCACCAATAAAATCAATGCGATCGCCTACCATTTCCCATATTTCATCGTGAGTGCCACGCCAACCATCTAATGTTTCGCAATCGCCGGCAATATTCCACCATGTCTTTTGTGCAGCTTGTTTTATTAACTTTAATTGTTCATCTGTCATAATTTTCCTCACTTATCATCTTTCGAATCTGTTGGGGATTAATTGCCTAGTAAGGTACTCTCTACTCTAGCATTGAACATATACATAATAGCTTTCTGGCCTTCTTCTATTGCCTGCCATCTTCGTTGTTTCCAAACCATTATCGAATCTGTATTTTCATCATATCTTATAGGTGATGCGGCTTTAGATTGAATAGTTATCTTTCTAACAACCATTTCATCAAAGTCAAATTTGTATACAGTACCCTTGTCAGTATTAACTAAGTTCATATTATCTAAATCAACTATATACTTATCAAGTCTCTTAAATTTTGTCATCTTTATCTAACCCCAGTTTACTTGTTAATATTGTAGCTATAACTATAGATAGCGGTAATGCAAAGAGGAATGATAGTAGTGGACCACCTATGAATATAATATAAGCTCCACAGCCTATAGTACAAGGCAACCAATGTCGTTCTGTTTTCTTTAGAAATTCTTTCATTACTTAACACTCACTTTTAGTTCATAGTCATTGATTAGTTTAATTTCTTCTAGGGCTTTATCTATATGCTCTTTAAGGAATTCGTAGCTTAGCATATCTTGACCGACTGGTACTTTCTTGCCATCGTTTAGAACTATATAGGCATAGTAGCAAAAGAAACTCCATTTACCCTTGCTCTGTTCTAGGCGCAGCTCTAGGTCAATGGTCTTCTTACCACTGATGCCAAAGTCTACATTACCAACTGTTTTGCTTATACTAACAATCATTCCAATCCTCATTTAATGAATAATCGATTCTGTTATAAGTATCTGGTGATTTTCAAAGGAGGGGGATTAAATTCTGAACGACGTAGTTGGCCGCTCGAAAGCAGTGTCACTTATCTTCTTTGTGCTTGCAGGAGTAATTGTCCCTGCCATAATCGGTAAGGATAACAAATCCTAATCTGTACAGTGTTTGGCCGAGTTTATCTAGTCTTACGTGATCCATAAGACATTCAGCACAAGGAGTAGATTCATAGTGATCTTTAGCTTCTTTATTATATGTATCTTCGAAGTCATAGAATGGCCAGTAGCTATCTTCTTTAAGCTGTTCTTCTATTTCGCGCTTACCGCGCCATCGCTCAGAGGAGTTAAATGTCTTTTTGAATTTCTTAACAGAATGGTCACAGCTGTTTTCTTCTTGCCACACTTTTCTCTTATATTCTTTCATAAGTTACCTATACAACTTTAGGTTACCAGTGATCTCGTCTATCTTATTAGAGTTGAATGGACCAACACCTAAGCATGTTATTGTGGGTTCTGAAAATACAGTGTGACCTGCATCTTTTATGAGTGAGCATGGAATCTTTGCACTAACACAGATTTGATAGACATCTAGCAGTTCTTGCTCTGAATCTACTTTGAGACATATCTTGGTGAATTCATCTGTCAACCATGGATGTACATTATTACCATATGACTCCATATCTTTTGGCGTTAATATACCACCGAGGTTATTAAAGTGCTTAAGGAAAGCACCAGTGGATGCATGGGATACCTGAGCTGCAAGTTTACCAGCTGGCATATTGAGATCCTTACGAATCACTATTACTTGTTTTACTTTTGCCATAATAAGGTTTTCCTACTTCATCTAAATAATTTTCATATAAATCAACAAATATAGAATACTTAGTTAAATGAGGTCCATCATACCAAGTATATCCTTGTTCTTCTTTCTCAAAGAGTTTACTCAATGTTATTAAAAAATTATAATAACAATATTCTCTATTAGACACCGAGCTCATACTTTCCTATCCAAGACTCAATCGTTGAAAGGCTAACTGGTCTATAGTTATTTGCATCAACGCCTACATCATACTGCTTATCTAGTATCTTTACAGACTTACCAGAGTTAGGTGAATGGATATGTCCATGTAAGTGGAATTGACCCCAGTTTGGTATAGCGAATCCCTTTTTAAAATTCTTTTCTTCACCATGCCAATTTGGTAGATTATTGTTATCAACGCCCTTCATGGCCATAGTGTTCTCTCTAAATACTCCATACAATGGACAGTGTGTCATTGTTACTGTCTCTCCGCCAACGCGTAGGGAGCTAGAATGCATCACAGCAGAAAAACCACACTCAAACCAAAACTGACGCCCTTTCTTATCGTGATTTCCAAGAATAAGAATTTTTATTCCATTGAGCTGTTTCATAACTCTTTTAAGGTCTTCTCCGCTACACAAACCCATATCACCTAGGAAGTAACATACATCGTTTGTTCCTACTGTAGAATTATAGTTATTAGCTAAAACTCTACTCTGATGATCAACATCAACAAATGGACGACATGAGAACTTGATAACAGCCGCATGACCAATGTGCCAGTCTGATGTAAAGTAGGTATTTCTATTCACCCTTAGCTCTCTTCCTATCGGATACTTTCATTTTTTCACCGATACCATGTTTCCATGGCTTACACATTGTACAACCACAGGAGAAGTTAGTTTTACGCAACTGTCCTATCCTGCGAGCATCCATACCTTCCCATTTGCATTTCCATTTAGATAATCGTTTCTGTTTAACTTTTTCTGTATCAGCTCTACGCTGTGCTTTATTTTTCATATATCATCTGCCCTATTTTGATAGCAACTTTCACACAATATACATTCTACTTCAATTTCATTTATCTCTGATTGAAATGGACATGTAGTTTCTCTACCCATGCCATTAGAACAATCCTCACATTCTAATGCAAGTTTTAGTCTATCTAATGTTTCGAATAAATTACTTTTTATTTTTCTTAGATTTGGATTTTTCTGGTGCTTTCTTGGCATAATTTTCATCACCTCTATTGTACTTCTGAGATATTAACTCAGTATTTCCCGCAGCGTAACCTTTATTGTTATTCTTGCGGTTAATAGACATCTTCTTACCGTACTCAGCTTCTGCAGAAGCATAACGCTTAGCTGCTGTCCCTGTGCTGGTTTTCATGTGTCCAGAGGAATGGCCAGATTTACCATTTTGACCGGAAGTAGTACCTGCTCCACCTTTTTCACGCCTTTTGGCTTGTAGAACTTGCTGATAGCCTCGCTCTTTAGAGCCTGGCTTCTTTCTCTCACTCTTCAACTTACCTAGCATTTTGGCGTACTTCTTAGGGTCTTTATCTTTCCAATAATTAGGACCTTTAGATAGTTCTTCTAGGGCTAGCATATCATCGTGTAGTTCTTGTAGGGCTTTATTTAACTCTTCCATAACCCCATTATACCATGTGAGTCTTAATAAACCTATTAATTTCAGGTCGTATATACATGGGCGGATATGGCAATAAATCCAATTTATATAGTGTAAACATCATTAGTGCTAGATTCTGCTTACAATTAGGGTATTTTCCGTGCACTCTTTTTCTTTCCATTTAAGCCTTGTTTTCTCCTAGAAGTGCTTTTTCGGCCAGCATACTTGCATATGCTTCATTTAACTTATTGTCAGCCGGAACCCAACCAAGTTTAGGATGGCATATTTCTATAATATCATCATTTAATCTACAGGCACCATAAGCGGGTTCTTTATATGAGCCTCTATCTGGTACACCATCTTCATTACAGCTTTCTTCTACTATTATATTCTCGCTTATAACTAAGGATAATAAGTTATATTCAAGTTCGTTATTGTATTTTGTTGTTGTTACCTTGACCTGCAGATCTGCTAGGACATTCTTCTTTATAGTAACAAAACCTTCTCTATTGAGATTTTTTTCCATTATAGTGCCTCTTCTAATCTAATAAGTTGGTATTTGTCTTGTGCCATTGGGCCTGCTTTTTCAAAGCCTTCACCTCTATCATAGTCTATATATAGAACATCTTTTCTAATCATAATTCTTTTATAAGAAGCTACACTGTTGCCGTAACTGTCTTCGTCAACTAGAAGAGCAAGCTTTTTCTTAAGACAAAAATAGTACATGCTGCTTGGGATATCTTCGGTTTTAGAACTAGTAGTTGGACTACTGAAACAATAATGTTTAACTATTATTTCATTATCTATAAATTTTATTTGCACAAGTCCTCCTACCAAGAAAGGCCAGACACCACCGGTGTCCAGCCTAGAAATTTTAAAATTACGAATAAATTGCTTATTCGCTATCAGCTTCAGTAGCAGGAATCACTACAGAAGGAGTGTTTAAACCCTTACCGTCTGATACCATCATGAATGTTTTCTCAGTGATGACACCATTAAAGGTCATATTTTTCATACGCTCAGTTTTCGCTTGTTCAATCTCAACAGCAGCTTGTCTTGCACCAGATACCCCGTTATAACGCGATACTTTACGTGCTTGATCAACTGCAGCTTGTGCTAAACCTTGAGCCTTTAAGCCTTTTGCATCTTGCTCCTTACGGTAGCGGTTTGCAGAAGCATCCAAGCGAATTTTTTCAGCACTAGCTTGAGCACCCAATACTTGCTCTTGTTTATTAGCTTCAGCATCAACAATGCGTTTTAGTTTATCGGCATTCGCAACTGCTTCAGCCTTAAGTGCATTTGCTTGTGCAGCTTTTGTTTCTTCATCGGCACGAAGCTTCTGTTGAGTGGCCAGCTGTCTACCTTGAATCTCTTCCTCGTACTTAGGGTCAAGATCTATTTGATCAATTACAAAAGTATTTACAATGATACCTAATTCAGATAGTGTGCGATCAGTTTTAATTCTCTCTTCAATATTATGCTGAAGAGCATTATAGCCTTCACCAGTATAGAAGTCAAGAACATGCTGAGTAACCGTCAAGGACTTGATGATATTAGTCAATGCAGGCTTAATAATCCTATCGCGGTATTGATGTTGAGCGCGCTTATGAAGCTTTGTAAGCTTTAGCGGATCAAGTTGGTACTGCAATGTAATAGAGAATTTAGCTGGTTGTTCATTGCCACGACCACCACATTTAATTATCAATGCGGGAAAATCAATAGAATTAGTACCCTCACCACTGTAGTACTTGGGATCTCCCATAATGAAGTTGTCTGTACCTACGTTATAAACATAAGGCATTTTAAGTGCTGGAACAAAGAAATGACGTCCGTTACTTAATAATTGCTCTTGAACACCTTTATCCACACCATAGAAAACTTCAACAACTGCTTGCTGATGTCCTCTAACTTCTACAAAACCTATTAATTGAAACGCTGCAATAACGAGGAAAATAACCCCGACTACAGCAGAAATCCCATATATTTGCACCTTATTCAATTTTCTTCCTCCTTTTTGATTGTTTATATAACCATTATTACTTGTTCTATTTATTACCATTGGCAAAGTTATCCCTCCTCTTTTAAGATTTCAGCCGCTTTTTTATCTGCCTCATTCATAACTTTTCGCTCTATGGCATCATCAAGTTTGTCTTCAATAGCCTCACCAAACAGGAAGGGATGAATTAGCCTAACCCACAGATTGCCTATTACCACGAGTGTAACAAATACAACCCCTAGTGTAAAAAATACCTTAAACATCTATCCTCCTATTTATTGTCTTTAAAATCTGTACCAGTTAAAAAGTAATCAGCAGCACCTTCTTGCAGGTCTTTTATTAGTTTCTCTTGTCGCTCTATATGTGCACATATACCCTTAATGGCATCCACTATTTTTTTAGTGTCATTATCTCTTCGTTCAAACTCATGTCTAATTACATTAATGAGATTATCCAATTCATTCATACTATCCTCGACGTTGACCAGTATTTACATCTGGAATCTTTACTGTAATAGCCCAAGGCTCATTTTTAAATGGGTGATCAACTGTTCCACCCTTACTGATAATAAACACAGTATTGGGAAATCGGCCATTCTCACCAACTAAAGCTTTGGTATCAACTGAACCATAATAACCATCTGTCAGGAATATTGCTAGATCTGGTTTATATTTTGCAATCACCTTGAATGAATCATTTAGATCTGTACCGCCTGATTGAATTTCTTCACGTTTGATTCGTTGTCCGCGCTTATATTTCTCACGGTAGTAGTTACTAGTATTAAACATATTTAGCATACATTCTTTAGCTCCAACCCTAAGAAATTCATCGACAATATCTAAGAATTCGTTCGCTTCCTCAATAGAGATGGAACCTGAAGTATCAATATAGTTATCTAACTTAGGTTGCTCACCATATTTCTTACCAGGAGCTTTATTACCAAAGCGACGAGACTTGCGTGTCCACGATGAAACCCTAAAGTTTGCAGGTAATGATTTCTTCATAGCCGCTAAGATTAGTGCCTTATAATTTAACTGTGCTTTGCGCACCTCAATATGCTCTAATAACTCTTTAATATGACCTGGTAAATCATCATAACCAAATCGTGTCTTGATCATGGCTCTCTTTACAAGATCCTCTGTAGCTTCCAACATATCTTTCTCTTCGCCCGAACCATCCCAATGATGGACGTCTGTTGTTTTAGGCATATCACTAGATTGAGCTCCACCACCAGCATTACCTTGGCCAGGTTGACCCTGACCTTGTCCCTGACCTTGTCCCTGTTGGTTTTGATCATTGGGATCTGGATCATCAAAGCGTTCTAACATTTTTTCATAATAATGCTCAGCTTCACGCTTAGAGTCCCAAGGAATTTGCTTGCCAGTCTTCTCGTCTTTATCAAAGAAATCTTTCAAGAAGATACCACGTCCACAGCAATCCTCATTGCTGCAAGGTTTACCCGAATCACGTGGTGGACATTGAGAACAACCATCTGGTAAATTCTTGATGAATTGATTGATTGCCATATCCATTGCGATGTTCATTAACTGTCTTTTATGATTAGACAAATTCATGAATGGTACGCGAAGAGGATGTTTGTGTGTAATATGATATAGTTCGTGCAGTAACACTGCTTCCCGGTGGAGCTTATCTAACTTCCTGCAAAAGAAATAGGGATTAATCAATAAGTCCCATCTCTTAACTTCAGCATTAAACATGACTCCCGCAGTTGGAAGCATGTGTGTATATGTAATATTCATACATTGAAGTACAGAACCCATAAACGTATTTAATTTAACTACGTGGAAAATTGCTGTCGCCAAACACTGAGATTGTTCTTCGGCAGGCACAGTCTCTTTCTTCAATGCTTCAAGTGCGTCTTTCTTTGATCGCATTCCAGCATCTTTAGCTATTTTTTCTAGCTTTTTTTGTTTCGCTGTATCATCTGCTATTTGAGCAGCTGTTTTTTTATCATCATCAGGTGTACTCACGAATTGCCTCCAGGATTTCTTTATCTATCATCGATTCTGTTTTAGTATCTGCTTATCTTCTTGCTTTTTATATAAGCTAGTTTTTTGGCAGCTTTTGCTTTTTTATCAGCTTCTTTTGCTTCTCTTTTTTTATCAGCTTTAAGTTTTCTAAGTTCTCGCTCTTCTTGAGTTAGCGTACCTTTAAGTTTTGGCTTGTCTATGTCTTTAGAAGAATCACAAAGTATGCCATCAGTAATGTACTCATCAAATTCTTTCTGATCTAGCTTTATTAAAGAAGTGGGCAACTTAAAATTATACTTCAGCATGCTGTCATATTTATCTTGGTCAGTACGATAATCAGCTACAGAATAGTTAATATATATGCCTATATATAACTTAGTTCCAGGATAGAACATGTATTTAGATAGTCGTCTTTCATTGCGGTATGAATGATGCATAATCTCTTTAAGATTTATATCGCTGTTAGCTATAACTTTATCCGCCTCTTCAACTAAATTAGCTAATATTTCATGCGTCTGTTGATTAGTTATTGCTTGAATCGCATATAGCATACTCTTTTGATACTCATAGCTTTTTACTATTCTATTTGCTTGTTTCTTTTTAGGCGCAGGAACGTCATACTCTTCAAGTAATTCCTGCACACTATAATATTTACCACTCATTCTAACTCCATGTAAAAAAAATGGCCCGCACGAACAAAGGGGACTTTAAACCGTGCGGACCACAAAAACCTACATCACTGTAGATTTATTTATTATCACTATCATTCTGAGTTCTGCTAATTCTAATATTGCTCTTTAACACTTTAGACAACTCTGGATGTCTTTTTACAAAATCTCTGAAGAAAGTTGTAATGGCACCTTTAGATTGTTTAAAGCCACAATTCTTAATAAGATTAATTGCTTGGTCTGAAGGAATAATCTTGGCAACTTCTGCCATTGTTTCCTCACCTACTTGACCGGCTACTTTATCATCTTTCAGTTTACAAGAATAATTCTGTGTAATAGATTCGATGGTTACGGCAATCATATCGCCTTTATACGCACCAGGATCAGATTGCTTTTTCAAACGACCCAATGCTTTAGATCTATTATCTAACAATTCCTTTGCTGTAACTGGAGCTTCATCAAAGCAAAATTTATGATATTCTTGGCCAATATCTTTACCCAAGATTGACATCATTGTTTCACGATGTAAACGCCGATCTTCGCCAACGCCAGCTTCTTCAGCAGCATTAACTTTTGACCATGTACGTGGAGAAATATACTTTCCACCGTCGCCAATTGCTTTAGTATCTTTAAATAACCAAACACCTGACTTAATAAACATCTGAACATTTTGATTCCATGTTGATGCTTCGATGTAATCCATAAATGAAATTGGGTCATATTCTATTTCATACTCTTCAAAACGATTTCTAAGAGCTGCATCCATTGCATTAACATCATACTCGGCTGAGTCGGGATTAATACAAGATGCTACGATCCAACCTGCTGGAAGCTTATAGTTGTGAACCTTACGATCAGTGAGCAACTGCATCAAACAATTCATAACGCCAGTTGTGCCACGATTTGGTTCTTCTAAGAGAATCAATCCTTCGCCTTCAGTTGGCCAGAATTCAGGAAGATAATGACAGGTACGTTTTTGACCAGCAATTTCCTCTGTCTCAGGGAAACCAATAAAATCTGGAGCTTCCATATATGCAATACGTAAGTCAAGAAAGCCATAATCTTTGTTAGGCTTGAGATTGGCTTCTGGAAAGCCAGTGGTTCGCATTTTATCTACAAACAACTGACATATGGCAGATTTACCAAGTCCAGCATCGCCTGTAAATAGCGGGTTAAAAACATGATCGTTCTGTCTAGCTTTAGTTGTCAGCTTTAGAACTTCTAGAATCCTTATTGGTTTCATCTTTCTCCTCTTTGTTTTGGTTTTGCTCTTTATTAGAGTATTTAATTAACTTTTTAATATGCTCTGGTATCAAGTTCATGTCTATCCCTGAATAATCAGGTGCTTTGCTTTTCTTATTAACTTTTTTCTTTACACCATATAGCAATTCACCTTCAACTAAAGTCTTTAGTTCAGGTACTTTTTTAGTAGTTGAACTAACTTTATAATTAGGTGTATAAGGAATAGAAGGAATTTTCTCTATTTTCCCACCCTTATCTAAAAAGTCTTGCATCATTTCTTCTGTCGTTTTCTTTTTCATATTAACACACTGTCGATTCTGTTATAGAAAATCCTAGTCTTATGAGGGTAAGCATTAGTCTACGTCTCACTTCCATTTGATAGATGGATGGTATCTTTTGTATTCGTCCGCCTCTAGCTATAAACTCTTGTATAGTTTCTGTGTTCATTCTATGCCCAACAATATACTCTCAGTTATGTATTCATTAACTTGAAGTTGTGTAAACTTTTCAAATTTAGTTTTGCCAAATTTTACTTCACAACTGAATGTTTCTTTTTTAGAGGTATATTCAGTGTGCTTTCTCATATCTATTCTTAGCTCTACCTCAGTGCCTGGGAAAGTCTTAGATGTCCAGCTATGTCTTTGATTTGGCTTTTTAAGAAGTCTATTTGCACACACATTAGCTACCTCGCTCATCACACACCATATCTCTTTTTGTGGCTTATTTGTGACTCCTGCTAATAAGTGAATAAGACCTATAGGTACAGAGTAATCAATGCTCAATTTTTCACTCACATATGCGCTCATTGATACTCCCCTGTTAATATCTATTCGATTCTGTTGTAAGCATATACCTCTATTTGCCATGTCATTTGGAATTTTATAGTATAATATACATGTCCGGTGTTTTCGCCCGAGGCAGTGTCAATGGAGAATTATGAGCGGTTCTAATAAGCAAACTGATTTTGATATTCTTATGGAATACGGGGTTGATCTCCGTAGACGTGCCCTAGACCTCAAAGGCGAAGTAGACCAACCTATAATCCATAGATTCATTAAGCTACTGAAATTCCTAGATAAGACTCAGGGTGAGATAACTATATCCTTAGACTCTGAAGGTGGAGATGTTAATCTAGGCCTAGCTGCTCATGATGTCATTAAAAACTGTGAGAATGGAGTTACAATTATAGTTGAAGGAGTAGCCATGAGTATGGGTAGCATTATCCTTCAAGCAGCAGATAAGCGCGTCATAACTAAAAATTCTAGGATAATGATACACCGTGGAGATGTGTGCTTAGAAGGCAATCTAAATGATGTCAAGAAGGACCTAGAAGAGACTTTGATATTAGACAAGATGTGTGTTGATATATATTACGAAAGAATCCTAGAGAGGAACCCTGATTTCAAGAGGGCTAAACTAGAAAAGATGATGGATTCTAATCATTATATTTCTGCAGAAGAAGCCTTAGAGTTGGGCTTCGTAGACGACATAGATTAACATTTTTTAAAGTAACAATCATTTTCATGGCGCTCGACCATCAATTTCTCCAAACCATTATCCCATTGATTTCTTATTTTGATAGCCCTACCGATTGTTTCTTTATCTAGAAAAACAATATGTTTTTCCCAATAACCATAATGACAATTTTGTCTTATTTTTTTAGGTATTTTACTAAAGCAAATACGCATGTCGCGTTCTATGCTTTCTATTTCACGTCGAAGACTTTTTTTAATATACTTGGAACTTTTGAATGGTGTTAGTTTTAAATTCTTAAAAGCATTTCTAAATGCAGTCACTATATCATCATCAATTTCCTTCAAGATGTTTTTTTTAGACTTGGCTCTCTTAATCGGCATTAATAAATCTCTCTACTAAATCTTTATACTTTTCTCTGGCTTCTTTATTACTAGCATTATACCTCGTCCACCAGTTTGACTCTTTCTTACTGTATTTGTTTTTAAAATGCTCTAATACTATTGCTGCGGCTTCAACTGAATAGTCTACATCAGTAGTTAATTTTACAAAATCAAAATCATAACTATCAGCTGTCTTATAAAAGATCTGTCCGATACCAAAATCGGTACATACTTGCTTCTTAATATAAGCAGGTGATTTATCTAGATCAACAATTCCTTGGTTGTCCGTTACTACAACCTCGTGAAGACCAGTAGTACAGTTCTTAGCAGATACATTATACATACTTTCTTGTGCTAAAATTGCAGTAAATATCTCGTGATCTATCTTGTATTTTTGAGTTTTCTTTGCTATAATATTGGAAAGCTTAAATGCATAAGCCTTTTTAATAGTAGGTTTATTAGCCACTATCTGACAATAAATTGGGTTCTTTGTGCAGTCGTGGTTATGTTCATATGCATGAGTTTTGGACGAGAACAAGACAATAGCTGGTAATATAACATACATTACCATAGGTTTCATGATATTCATTATTCCTCCCTATTAACATTAATTCCCATAGCTGCTCTAGCTTTTTCAAAGTTTCTACTAAACGTTGCTCTATGATTACAAATCTCATCTATTACCGTTTCATAAGACCTCTTTTTGAGAAGACTTCTTTCAACGATTTCACTTAGATGAGCAACTGAAAAATTCTCTGCTCTTCTAAGAGCATTGATTTCGTCTACAGTTAAATTTCGCTTAGCAATAAACTGTACTAGCTCCACGCGTTGTTCAAAATCAGGTGGAAGCAATTCAATGAATTCGTCGAATCTGCCAGGGCGATCAGCAAGGGCATCTAAAAGATTGCCAGGATAGTTGGTAGTCGCGATGATAAAAGTTGGTAAGGAGAATGCCACATCAACACCATCTAGTAGATTTAATAAAGCAGAATCAATACCTCTAGCTCCACCTCTATCTTCCATTTCACCACCACCAATGTCTTCAATGATGAACACTAAACGAGTGCATTCTTTGGTATACTCTGAACGAGTAGTAAGGAATCTAGAAACATGTCTAGCATCCAACTCAGCTGTTGGCCAACTAATAACCACAGTGCCAGGGTCTTCCTCACAAAGATCTGCACTAACCTTAGTGATAGCACAAGTCTTACCAAAGCCTGGAGGACTATAAACCAATATGGCTCTTTTCATAGCTTTTTCAAGGAAGTCATAAACTTCTTTTTGAGAAAAGAATAACTTAGCTTCGCCCATGATATTTTTAGAGTTATCATATGTCTCAAGTATGCGTCTCTGCTTCATATTCATTTCTTCTAAACCAATAGAATTACCTATATGCGCAAGACTATAAATACCAGGTTTTATCTTGTACTTTTCTTTTTTAGTTTCTTCTTTTACATATTCGCATTGGATAATGCGTTCATCATTTTGAAAACAAAGATCTGACTCGGAGATCTTATCTCCCTCTTTAAGTTCAGTGAGTTTTGTGACTTTTTTAACAATGAATTCACCTTCTGCCACTATATCATCATCATCGTGCATATTTGCTCCTAAGTATTAATAGTCAGTTGTATCTGCGTCAAGCCTATCTAGAAAATCTCTAAAACGTGTTCTTGGACGTTTTTTGTTGGTAAAGCCTTTATTTAATAATCCACTTTTTCTATTCAAGTCATCATCAAAAGATCTACTCAATGAGTATGCTTTTTTATTAACGCTGGGATTGCCATCATAGCTACCAGTTTCAAGTATTTGATCTTCTGGGCTGAAGAGTAAGCTTTTAGAGCTAATAAGGCTATTATTTCTTGTGACATTTTTTTTTCTAGAGAAATCAACAGGATTGTCATCTCTATATACGCTGTCACCTTTTTTAATCTTCATTTATTCCCTTTGTAAAATAGCTCCCACACTTTCGTATGGGAGCCATTAAATTACTGTGCTAATCCGCTTACTAAATTTTCAGCTAAATTCTTAACACTATCTGGTAAAGCATCTGTGTTGATAGATGCTAATTCTTTCTGACGCTTTTTCTCTGCACTAGCGGCTGTTTTATCAGCAGATAGCTCCAACTTGCGAGAGTTGATTGCAGAAACAATCTGATTGAATTCTGCAGATCCATCATCGTAAGTTCCTAATAGTTTGCTCAACTCAGAAAGTTGAGAATCTCTAGAACCACGACCTGTGGATTGTGGTGCATAAGAAGCTCCACCGTTTAATTCTTTAGCTTTTCTGAAATGATTAGAAATCATACCAGAAACATAACGCATAACTTCCTTTTCATCACTTGTATCTTTATTAAAAGATATAGAACCGTCAACAATACCAGCAACAACATTAGACTTGATAGTACTAAATTGCTCAGGTGTTAACTGATCTTTAACGGGTAGAGATGAATCAAAGCTAGATCCTAAGATCGCTGTAACTTCATTAACCACCGCGGTTTTCTGTGAAATGGGGTTTGACATACTTATTCCTCCTAAAACGTTTTAGATTGTTACATCATGCAATCAATCATAATTTTATTATACTTAATTATTTTTGAGAATGGTTTCAAAGCCCGTATGTAAATTGCTTCTCTTCTGTAGCTGTCGTGCACGTTATTTTAATAGATTCAACTGGCAATATTGACCATTCAAAATATAACAGTATTATCTTTTCATCTATTGAGGCTTGTTTTAAGAGAGAATATAGGAATTCAGCTCTTTCTTTTGTTCTATTGTATGACTTAATTGTCACGGTATCAGTTAACTTATTTTCAACCAGCCATTCGCCTATTTCATCATAGGAATGATTAACTTCCAATAATCTCTCTAGACATTCTACTTTACGATTCATCTTTGTCCTCTGGCTCTACAAAAAGACCTTTAACATAATAAACCCTACACTTACCAGTAAGAGGATCTACATACATCTTATCAATAACATACGTTACATGTAAATTGGCCAATGTTTCCAATAAATTATAAAGTATATTGATGTCTTTATTAGTGTTTATATCCATTATTCCACTTACTAGTAGGTTGTCCTTCGTCGTTTAATGCTACAAATTTAAAATTAGATCTTGCAACTTCTACCATCTTATCTCTTAAATTACTCTTAAATACTACTACATCCAGTGTTATGGAGGTCTTCCCCCGCTCTTTCTCTCGAACTTCGAAAGTTACCAAATCCCCTAAACTCACCGGTAATAGAAATTCGATTCTGTCTACAGCAACAGTAACACATTCCATATTAGTTACCTCAAAGGCATGAATAGCTGCAGCAATGTCCATCCAGGACATCATCTGTCCACCGAAGAGATCACCTCTACGATTAAGGTGTTCATGCATTACAAGTTGTTTAGTTACTGATTTCATTTATCATTCCGCCATCTAACAAACACAGGAAAGCGCATTATGCCATCTGGTGTTAGTTCTTGGTACTTAGTTTCTATAAGACCACCGATATAAAGTTCTTGGTTATTCCACATTATTTCTCTATCTTCATCGGTCCAACCTGTTCCGCACTCGCATGTGTTTCCGTTCTCTTGTCTAAGAACAACTCCACCCATTTTGCCCTCTAAACGAGTTCCTGCTTTACCTTCATATATTCCAGTAATAACACAGTCTTGTGATAACATGGTTTTAAACTTAAGAAGTCGACCTGTCTTCTTACCTAAGTAATAGGGAATATTAGGGAGTGCCATTGCACCTTCAAAACCTAGGTTTTCCCAATTGGCTTGTAAGCCATATATAGCCTGTATATCTTCAGTATATACTTGTGTTACTAATTTGATATTGTTATTAAAGTTAACTGACACTGCTTCGAGCAACGCTAGCCTCTCTTTAGTAAGCATTTTGAATTTCTGTGTCATCCATTCGTTATAATCTATATAGCCAAATGCATAATATCCAACATCGCCAACACTCTGATGACTTTTATTTGAGAACGCAGTCTTTTGCATTGACTGAAAGTCATCTGACATGATCTCACCGTCAAAGATGAACTTGCCAGTAGGAAAACAATTCTGGAATGATTCTACAATAGAGGGGAAGTTGTGGTATTCAGTTCCATTGCGTGATAATAGGGTTACTGAACCTTCATTTACAATAGCTAGACATCTATAACCATCTAGTTTGGGACTTACATAAACGCCTTTTTTAATAACTTCATTTAACTTCTTACACAGCTTACCATCTTTAGCTAACATAACATCGAATATGGGGATATTGGTAAAGCCAGCTTTAACTGCTGTCTCAGCAGAGAAGCCACACTTAAGATCCTTACGCAATACTCTGGAGAACCATTTCTGCTCAATAGGATCACATAGTTTAAAGAAATTCTCAACCAGCTCTATAGCATTATTTCCTGTCCAATCTCTATTTTCCAACTTATATAAAACTATATCTATAAAGTATCGATAGTTGTCAGGAATGTCGTCTGCTCTGGTTTGATTTTCATCAAACTTTTTTATATGATAAACACGATTATAATTAAACGCTGCGTCTAATAGTTCAGCTAGATATTTGTTATTAGAATTGTCTTTTAAGAGTTTGCGCTTATCATTTTTACCTGATGTATTCTCAATCTCATTCAAGACATCGAGTGCCTGTTTCAATCCCATATAGAATATCCTCCAGTTCCATGACAATCTCTACTGCTGTCACATCATCTAAATCTTGGAAACCAAGACCTAAGTTATATATCGTAGCTAAGAATCTAGTGGTAACAAGCTCTTGTTCGTGTGTTGTTATAAGAGTCCATGCATCCTTAGGACAAAATGGATTATTTTTGCTCATTAATTCTTTTTTGCTGTTCATCAGTCAAAATATCAACCATACCAATAGTTGGTTCCATAAGAACAAATCTATTACCGACAGAAACTGCTACACCTGCAACATATCCATCTTCATCTATAACGGGTCCACCACTTACGCCTGGTAAAAGAATTGCTTCACCAGCATATTGGAAACTTTGATTACCCAATGCTTTAAAGTCTACACATGTTGGTGGTAGTTTACCACCAAAGAAACCACATGCCCTAAGTGTATCACCAACTCTAACATGCCATCCAGACCTAATATATAGTTTCTTAAAGTTCTTAAAATCACCCTGTAAAAAACCATAATCTCTTTTTGTATGTTTAGAATACGCAATAGCCTTAATTTTAGTGTCTACACCATCTACATTAATAACACTAAATGTCTCTGGTTTCATAGCTAGAGCTTTTTCTCTACTCTCCAACTCTTTTGTTAACATAACCTCTACTTCAGCTAGCCTTTGTAAGCACTGAGGATTTTCTCCACAGTTTGTTTCTAAATATGTTATCAACGATAGTAATTTTTGCTCTTTTTCTTCAGATTGTTTTGTTATTCTAGGAAACTCATATTTGATGAATTCAAATGTTAGCTTCAAACAGTGAGCTGCAGTAATGGCCGTTGTGTTATTTATTACGAATGCTGTACAATTGCTTCCCGCTTCACCCTTTTTAACATCTTGCGAGATCTTAATTATAGCACTATGACGCTTGTCTTCTTTTGTTTTCATGACGAATTTTATTAGTCTATCTAGTGGACTGGGTTCTTCATGTATTGAATAAGTTGATACTTTGGGTTGGTTTTTAATATAGTTACTGGTTGTTATATAAGATAGTGTAAGTACTACTGTTATTAGTAAAATTCTAGTCAATCTAGCCATCTAATTCCTCACTATTTTTCATTATAGTTATAGCCCTATTGACTATATCAATATGAGTCTCTGTGTTGCCGGTTTCATCTAGGAGAAGCTCTAAAGCTGCTATAATTTCACTAGATTTCAACTTCTTTGATCTAAAATTAGACAGCATTTCGCCAGCCTTATCATTTAAGTATCTTCTTTGCTTTCTAACTATTCGATCATTTTCGTAAAACATACACTTCCTCAAGATATTTATACCCTCTAAAATGGTATAATAGTTACATGGCTGATGATAAGAAAAAACCAGAAAGAGACCACGCTTCAGATATGATGCTTGAATGGGCACCTAAAATCAATATGTGGGCCAAAAAACTCAAAGCCTCTGGCATTCCAGCTCACATCGAGGACACAGATCTCCATTCAGCTGGAGTTGATGGCTTGATGGACGCTTTCCATAGATATGACCCTAGCAAAGGCGGAAATTTTGGTGCATTTGCTAATCACCGTATCCGGGGCAAGATGCTTGATCATGTAACCTCATCTGGCGGAGCTAATGCCGTAGATAAGTTATTCAGAGATCAAGCTAAAAAATTCAAGCCTGGAACAACCGAAGAAGACTAAGATTTCTTATCTTCGGTCAATACTTCTTTAACATCTTTATCAAATTGTAAATCATATACTGCATCTTCTGCTGCTTTTTTAGGAGCATTCCATAGATCATCTTCAAATGACTTGTGTTTAGTCTCTAACATCCACTTTGAAATTTGAAGTTTAAATTCCTTCTGATTTTCAAAAGTAGGATCTTTTTCAAAAGTATCTAATGCTACCTGTAAATCAGGTGTTAATGGGACGTTAAAATGCTTGCTATACTGACGAACATTTTCAGAGTCTTCTCCTGAACAAGTAACTTTATTTTGTACTTCTTCTTTACTTTCTTCGCTCATTTCTTGCTCCTATTTCTAACCTTTTTAGATGTTTTCTTTTTTCTTAAAGTTTTCTTTTTTCTACTTTTCTTATTATCAATACCCATGCCAGCTAATGCATCACTTAGAGTCGTGGTTGTATATTTTTCATATTTATGCTCCGGCACTGTCGTAATTGTATACATGATCAAGGGTCTAATTAATGGCAAACCAATGTGATCTATAATGCCAAAACTAAGTGCTTGTTTTGCAGTTAGTGTAATGTCTCTTGCATCGTTATCATGCATCATCTGTTTAATCTCTTTATAGGTATGATTGCAACGTTTTGCAAGGAAGTTCATCATCTGATTGTTTAATCGTCTAGCTTCTCTAACGTCTGCTTCCATTTCATTGATGGGGTTAATACTTCCAGCAGTTACCTCATGAACCAAGATTCTAGAACCATCAGCACAATATCTATGGTCACCTGCCGCTAATAATATAGCTCCACAACTCATAGCTTTCCCTATACATGCTGTAACGATAGGGTTAGGAACTTGGTGCATGGTTGCTATCATATTATTAAGTGCGTCAACATTTCCACCGTATGAGTCAATATAAACTATTATTGGTAAGCTAGGATCAAGTGAACTGCGTCTAAATATCTTGTTTCTAAAACTTCTTGCTTCTTCTTCAGTAAATTTATTGACAACGATGTCATCATTTTTGCCTTCTTCTATCATCGAAACTCCCTTAAAGAAACCCGTGCTTTCACTCTAGAACTAGAGTTAGTCACACGGGACACAGACCGTTGTATTTTATAATCGAATCTGTTGCCGTTATACATTGTCAAAATCGTGTCTAAAGTCTTTTTGTTTCTTCTTTAAAATATCATTATATTTATTCTTAATAGCGCCTCTTATTTGTTTGACTTCTTCTGGATCGTCAAATAGAAATAAAGGCTCGTCATTACCCTGCATGGTAACAATGCATTTACTTTCTCGTTGTCCGAACTTAACTGTGAAACTATTAAAAGATAAGCCATAAGATGTACGGCGTACTCTACCTATTAGAAAGCGTAGGTTTTTGTCTAAGTCTATATTTTTAAGATTACCATCTAAATTAGATAAGACTAAGTCTGCATTACGAATGCATTCCTGATCTGCTATCTTTTTCAATACTATTTCTAAGTCAGTTCTAACTGGAAATAATATATTAAGCAATCTAATCATCATCGCCTCCCAGCAGGATTCTATTCACTTCATCGGGAAATATGTTAACATAGGCATCATTGAATCTTTCTTTTAATTCATTTGCCTTAACTTGCTTATTTAATTCTCTTAGTCTATTTGTGTTTCTCTCTATCAACCTAGTTATTTTCTTCCACTTCCACCAAGTGGGGTTAATTAGTTGAAATCTAATGCGATATATTCCTTCTACTCTGTTGCCGTGTATGTGTAAACTAACTTCTAATCCCTCTATATGCTCACGAATAGCTACAATCTTACCTCTCGGTGTACCATCGTCGTTTATATGAGAAAAAGTAATAGACTTAATCTTTTTCTTATCTGTCTCCTCTATCTTAACTTCACATGTAGCACCTTTTGTGCCGTGTAATATAAGCATTATATTAGCTTTTATTTCGCTATATAACTTATCTAATAAAGGATTAACTTGATATTTATCTAAATTCATTACCAACCTGCTGCTTCAGCTATGATAGGGAACTCTGTTTTGAGTCTTTGTTTAATTGCCTCAGCAATATCCCGGTGTTCTTTTTGTGACGCTGCTTCCGCTCTCTGATTAATGTAGTGAACCCAAGATCGTATAGTTCCATTCATATACAGCTTAGTGACCGTCTGTAAGGGAAGTACCGCTCTAGCAACTTCCTTAGCAAAATCATTGTCTAGTGCCCACTTATAATCTTCAAAACTTCGCTTCCAATTATTTAATTGCCTTGCTTCCCATTCCTTCTTTAGGTTTTCTGGGATGTCATCAATAGAGTTTTGTCTGTTCTTCTTATCTTGTCTACGTGCAGCATATATTTCAATACCAGACTCATCTACGGCAGAGTATCGTTGACTAAACTCTTGGAAATTGAAAGAACGGTGTCTCAAGATTTGAGGAGAGAGCATACGTGTTGTTATAATCTCAAATGACACATTGCCCATTTCTAAAATACTCCAATGTCCGTGCTTCATGCAGAACTTAATTAACCCTGCAAAGCTAGGGTTGTTTTGTTTTGAGGAAGAAACTCTAGCTATATAAGCTATCAATCCCTCTAAGCCTTGAACATTCTCTAAGAAATCATCATCATTGAGTTGTTGTGCCATTAGGTCTTTTAGATATGTCTCGTCTATTTTAGTTTGTGCTACTAATCTAACTTCCATTAATACATCCCTCTACGTGTTCTTTTCTTTTTACTGAAAATGTAATCTAACGATTTCTTCATGTTTATACGTACTCGGTATTTGCGTGTGCAATATGTGTCGATTAAGGAAATAATTATAGCTAAACTGAGTAGTATAACTCCCACCATTACTAACGCTGCAACCCAATGTACTAAGAAGAAGGGAGTAGCTAGAATTAAACTAGCTATCCAAGTGGCTTCTGCTATACCATTCTGGTTACTTAAACCTTGAAGGAGATAGTAATCACCACTAAATTTGTTTACACTCAAATCATTGTTGTGTTTATATTTTTCAATAATTTTATGTGGCAAACTATACTCTCTCCACTCCATTCAAATCTCCATTGCGTATAAAAAAGTTTAGACTAGACTAGATCATTATTCAATTCTTCTACTGCAAGAAAAGACTGAATAATGTTTTTAGTAGTCGGCTCTAAAACGGTCGTGCTGTATGCCAACGGATCAATTCCAGAATAATGAGCTTCACGAGGACTTTCAATAGATTGGAAATTATTAAATGCAATTTCTGCACGGCCCATAGCCATTGCTCTACCTTTAGTTTTTGAATATAGAAATCCACGATTAGACCATTTTGAAACACCAATATGAACGTTCGTTCCATTGACCAGTGCTACCATAGTCTTGACAACATCTTTCTTGTTGCCCTGCTTATCTGTAATTTCTTCATGAAAATATCTGATAATAACCTTATCAAAGATTTCATTTAGTTCTGTTAAGCTCATTCTTCCGTTGTCTACTACCTTCATACTTGCCTCCGTATGTATCGTTAATGGCCTCGTAAGACCTATATTTAATCATTTGTAATTGTACTTCTAAATCACTTATATCACTTGGTTTAGGAAATAAACCGAGCCGAATTAATGTATTGGCAAAATCAATTGTTTGTGCAAAATCAATTAGATTTACGTTTCCCATTCAACCCCTCAAATAGTGCTATTACATCTATTTTTTCGTGTACATGTATATCAACGATTGAATTGTCGTGCTTGGTACAAGTATACCACCAACCATTATTCCAAAAGGCGTGTCGTCGTATAGACCTAACCTCTTTAAGGTCAAGAAGAATTTTACAATGGAATCCTCCTCCACTGATCGTTGTTGTTTCATTACTTGGCATCCTCTTCCCCAACCAGTTGTTTTTCTACTTCAGATACTGAGGGCTTTTGTACATTAACAAACGCTAGATTTATATCATTATCTTTAACCGTAACTTTAACTGTATATCCTTTCTTAATCTCACCCTTTAAAATAGGTTTAATTAGTTTCTTTGTGATGCTTTCATCTACTTCACGCTTAATCGGTCTTGCTCCCATTTTAGGATCATAACCTCGTTCAGCCATAAGCTCTCTAGCTTTCTTATCTACTTTAAGCTTGATTCCTTTGCCAGTAAGTTTGAACTCAGCAAGCTTAATAAACTTATCTACAATCTTAATCATAATGTCTTTAGATAGAGGATTGAAGTGGACAATACCACTTAGTTTATTTCTAAACTCAGGAGCAAAAGTATTATTTATTATCTCCTCTGATACCTCAAACTTCTTCTTGCTTAGAGTATCTTCATTGCTTGCATTAATTCCCAGTGGTCCTTTAGCCATAGATGCTGCTGCTGCTCCAGCATTAGAAGTCATCATGAGCAGTACATTGCTAAAATCAACAGTGTTATCTCTACCGTCAGTCATAGTTGCGCCATCAATAATACCAAGCAAAGCATCATATACTTTGCGATGTGCTTTTTCAATCTCATCTAAAAGGAGAACTGTGTGCGGAAAATTCATAATTTCATTTGTAAGTAGTCCACCTTCATCATGACCTTCATAACCTGGAGGTGCACCAAAAAGCTTAGCCACAGAGTGTTCTTCCGAGAACTCAGACATGTTAATCTTTTTAAAATTAGAGTCGGTATATGCGGCAATTTGCTTTGCAAGCTCTGTCTTACCTGTACCAGTTGGCCCTAACAATAAGAATGAACCTACGGGTTGACCGACATCAGCCATACCCGCTTTAGATATCTCTACTTGATCTACAACCTTTTTGATTGCTTCATCTTGGCCGAACAGGGATTTCCCTATCTCTTCCGAAAGATCAACGTACCCATCTTTACCTTTTTTATCTTTAAATGCAGAGACGGGTGTCCCTGTGATTACAGAGACGGTCTCTTCAACATCTTCTATATTTGCTGTCTTTCTGCCATTGACAGTGGTATTTAATCTTGCACCAACTGAATCAATGACAGAAATCGCCTTATCAGGAAAGAACTGCGTTGTGATATATTTACCCGATAGGGCTACAGCTTTTTCGAGAATGACTTTGGGATACTTGACATTATGAAATTTCTCAAGAACTGGCTTGATACCTTGTTCAATAATGCGCAATGTTTCCTTCTCCGATGGTTCATCGATCTTAACTGTTTGAAATCGTCTCGACAACGCTTTGTCTTTAATGATCTTAGTATTATATTCTTCTTCAGTGGTTGCTCCAATGCAACTTAAGTCACCATTAGCTAGTCCTGGCTTAATCATGTTTGATAAGTCAACACCTTCTTTTTGACCACCATTACCAGCTCCGATTATTTGATGAACCTCATCAATAAACAGAATTGGGTTGATGCCTTCTTTTGCTTTCATTGTAGCAAAATCTTTCAAAACGCCTTTAACCTTATCTTCAAATTCACCTCTGAATTTAGAACCGGCGAGTATATTCCCTACATTGAGAGAATAAACAACGGAGCCTTCTAATGCTTTTGGTACCATTTTTTGATTTATTAACGAAGCTAATCCCTCAACAACTGCTGTCTTACCAACACCAGGTTTACCGATTAGCAATGGATTCTTTTTCTTATAATGTGCTAGAATTTCTACAATTCTTTCAACTTCTTTCTTTCGACCAATTAGCGGATCAATTCTTTTTGCTTGAGCTCTCTCATTCAAGTTATCACAGAGTTCGGCAACAAATCTATATTTACCCTTTGTTGCTATACCAGAGTTTGGATCGTGTTTATAACCACATACTTTCATGTAGTGACAGATATACATGTCTGGGTCACTACTGTACATTTCAAATGCTGTATTTACTATATCTTCAAAGAAAAAGTCTCTATTTTCGTTCCTAGCTTTACTGGCCGCTAGCTCAAACATTCTTTTCATCTCAGGAGTAAATGTTACACCATTCATCTTGCCACCAGAAAATATTTTCTTGATGTCACTGAATACTTCTAGCTGTGAATCCTCAATATTAATATGCTTATCTAACGCACCTAGAAGAGTTGTTACATCACAGCCTCTAGAAACTAAAAAATCTACATTTTCTTGGTATTGAGGTATTAAGCAATATCTAAAGAATTTACAACTCGATATGGAGTCTACAAGAGACGTACCTACTAATCCTTTAAGGAGTTCTTCATTAATTCTGTTGGTCATGCTTTCTCCATCGTGAATTTTAACATTTTAATTTGTCTACCTCTATATGGAAGTATTGAAACCAGAGACTCTTTGATCATCTCTGTTATTACTAATTTAGTTTCAGCTATTTCTTTAGAATATACGCCACAGATGCCCTTACCGTTTTTGTCAACGTTTTGAGCTAGATCAAAAGCTTCTTGTTCTTGCATTTCAAATGCTTTTGAAACTATATATATAACTTCTTCATACGAAGTCTCGTCGTTATCATGTACGACTATATAGTATTTTGATGGTTCTTTGAGCTCTTGCTTTTCAGCAACCGCCGTGTCTTCTGAATTTGCAGTTGATCCCATAGAATACCTCTTTAGTTATTAAAAATCGATTCTGTTACAGTATTATTGTACTATTAGTTGCCTGCAACTTTAGCTTTTAATACTATCTCACATATGTGTTCTAATCTCTCTATGTGCTCGAATGCACTCCATGGATCTCCAGAATAAGCTGTTACCCCGTGACCTATTTGACCGACAACGTCATTGCTATATATACATGTGGATGTTGCCATAGCGAGATCATCAGATCCAGGAAAAAAGAATTGGACATTTGGGCCAACTTTAGTATAGCGTCCCAACTCAGGGAATTGTTTTACCAACTCCTTTAATTCTATTCCTGCATGCATTGCTGCAACACAGTGAGTCGGATGTAGGTGAACCACAGCACCCGTTTTGAATCCTCTATCTCTATGGATAAAGAAATGCATATCTAATTCAATACTTGGATTTACTTTTTCAGGTATTATTAGTTCACCATCTTTGACTTTCATCTTGACGAGTGCTTCGACTTCTATCTTGTTCTTTCTTACAGCCGATGGTGTAACATATAAACAATCTGGCCTCTTATATACAGATATATTACCATCACGAGTTGTTATCCAACCTCGACGGTAAGCCTCTCTCATAACATCACCCATAGCAGTTAACATATACTTCCTTTAATCTTTGAGAATAATCTCGTTTATTTCATCATGAATAACTCTAGAAATATTATCTATAAGCTCTTTAACGTCTTCTCTAGATTCTTGCCTATATATCTGAATTATTGCTTCATTCTCAACATACATCTTCTTAACTATTTGCCAAGCTGTTATTTGGTGAGCCTCATGTAGTTTTCTTTGCTCAATAGATTCCTTGCTACCCAATTCAGTAGTCATACGATGTCTCATTTCAAAGACTATTTCTTGCTGGACTATATCTCTAGCTCTACCTATGAATTCTTTACATGTATCTAGGTTATCCATTAGGTTGTTTATCTCGTCCATCTTTATCCTCAATAGCATCTAGTAAGTAATGTTTAAACTGCTCAAACTCTTTTCTAAGCTCGTCTGGCACTTTGTTAAGAAGTCGCACAATAAATCTATTGGCTTCTTCTTTAACCTTAGTTTCAAATACCATTTCATAATTAACAAATATTCCGATAGAATCATTACTAGTCTGATATCCTTTACTCTCTCCACCAACTTGCCATGCATCAGTTATTATGATCCACTTGTTATTTGATGGATCAATGTGCTTTCTAATTTGCACAACTGCAGTGACTTCTTTAAAATCATTTATCACCGCCAAACGGTGTTTAATCATGTTAGTTTCATGCCTATCCTCCTCAGGAAAAAGTGGACAGTTTTCTAGTCATGTCCAGGACTTTTTTTAAGTATCAAGATCTTTGACAGTTACTATTGTCGGCCTTTAACCGACTGGCAAATATCAGGTATGCCTGGTTCTCGCCCGTAGGTTTCACCATCGTTCTGTGTCGATCCAAATAGTACTAATTATAAAGAGCTTCTATTTCTTATCTCATCAAGATTATACTCAACAAGTAGAACTCCATTTTCATAGACAGTCACGAGTTCTGATTCAGGGTGTGGTTCATTAGACTCACTTGAAACAGTCTTAAATACACCATCAACTTTAATCAAATCAAGAAAACCTCTTTTAGAGTTTTTGGAGCTCATTCCTAAAGGTTCTTTATAAACTGGAATATATTTACCATCAGCAATCATTGCAGAGCACTTCATTGCAAATTCCATTGTGTCTCTGTCTAGCTTTTGTAGTAGTCCGCCACCCATTCCGAAGGCTAAATTGTCAGCTGAGAAACCAGCATCCTTAACATTCTGTAGGATAGCCTTGATAACATCTGGACTGGAGATACCATCGCCATAAATGACTCTAACGTTGTTAAGCAGTTTATAGCCCTTGGCGTTGACACTGCTTCCGAACTCCTTGTCCAATGCAACAACACAATCGCGAGACATCTCAACAGGATCACCAGAATCAGGTCTAACAACCAGGATATTTCCGTTTGCTATGATCTTATCCTTTAGTTTTCCCCACATCTTAATCGCTTCAAAGATATTATACGAATCGGATACGCATGCAAATATTGGAGAGTCTTTATAGGTATCAACTATATTTTCATAAGCTGCAAACTCATTCTCACGACCCCAACTTGTAATAGTAGAGTGTTCAGAGGCAGGAATACTAAATCCAGCCATATCACAACCATAGTAGTCTTTCAACAATTCAAGTGCGTTGAATGTATCTGTACCCATGAAGTTAACTAGATGAGCTGCACCACCAAGTGCTGCACTCTCTTCAGAGCTAACACCACGGTATCCAAAGTCATGCAACTTAAATGGTAACCCCTCAGAACTATCTGCGGTTTCCTCTAAAAAGGAAGAAATGATTTTTTTACACTCACGAGATGTTGTGGCTACTGTAATCGGGTACCAAACTTTAAGAAGTAAGGTTTCAACATATGATGTTAACCAGTAGCACTTGGGATCTGTATTTTCCATAGTAACCATAACATTACTTACAGGAAGAACTGTTCCTTCTTTTACTGCTCGGATTCTTAAGGGAAGCTTTCCGCCTAATTCATTAACTATGTATTTCCAACCTTCATAGTTGAACGGCACACCATGAGCTGTAGTTCGCTCTTTAGCATACTCTACTTGTTGCATGGTTACTGGCTTAGTGAGATACTCTTTAATTAAGTATTGTAAGCCAAAGAATTGAGCATCTTTATACTTACCGCCTCGTGCTTCTACATAAGAGAAGACCGTAGTGGTGTTCTTTGGGTACTGGGGAAAGTGTGAGAATTTGTAGCTGTCAGTACGTAGTACTATGCCATTGTCTTTCATAATAACTCCTTCGTTATTGCTTGTATTTTAGCTCTCTCCTTGAGAGCCTTATCATTATTATACCATTCTTCTGCATATCGCTTTGTATAATCATCTAAGTTCCAAATACTAACTGACAACTTGTTAGGTAAACCTAATCTACAGATGGTCATTAATACCTGACATAGAGGATGACTAGAGGTCCAATCCATTATTTCTTCGTGACTCATATTCATAAGTAATACACCTTTACATTTATGTCATGAAATACATTTCCATATATCTCTTCGACTACATTCCAGTCTCCACCCGCTAGTCCACAGCCTATCTTGGGTAGAGCTAGCGTATGTCCTTCATCTTTACAAAAGTGTCTTAGTTTCTTGCACACCCGCTCAATAGCATGATAATTGGCATGCAATACACCTCTTGGCATATATTGTTTTTGTGTTGCACAGTTGACTATAATTCTAGGTTTATGACTTGGACCACTTTTTGTTTGAAACATGCTGCTGCAACCTATGATCTGAATGTCACCCAACTCCCATCCTACTCGTTCGTGATACTTTAAATACTCTGTTCTAACATTAGGATGTATTTGAGCAATTTGACCAGCAATACCGCTGCCAAATCCACCGGCACAATTGACACCATGAGCTATAACAACACAGTTGGTCTTGAATATATTATTATTTATTAGTTCTATTGCCATACTTACTCCAAAAAATACCAATGAATCTTATTTCTGCAGGTATCACTTCGAACTCAGTTATTATTGGAAACAGTCCGAGACGACACAATGTGTTTCTAAACATGCAATATCTACCGAAATCAGCCGTATCATTTGGTCTCATATTTACCTTCCGATACCTTCTCCATAAAAGCGTCAACCATTATATTACTGTTCCAACTTGCATCATCAAAAGGTAATCCTAGTCTTTTAAGGGTGCGCATAAATTTATGTAAACTTATCATTTCTCTCCCCTATGTTTTCTTTCAGGACTTTTATATAGCATGTACGGAGTAGTAAAGTAGTTTAAATATTGCTGCATGTCGTCTATATGTAAGTCTATTTTATGTATTCTACAATACTCAGCTTTAACCTTGTTCCACGTCTCATCTGGAAATGGATGGTGAGAAGCTATTCCTAGCTCTTCATTTGTCTTAGCTTCTATCTCAAGTAGATAATCAAATACTGAAAATTCATGTGTCCACCACTTCTCGCCATCACCGAATGAATATAGGTCTCGTATTAAGTTATATTTTGAGTTAGTAAAACTACCACCAGTTATGATATGTATCTCTACATACTTCTTAGCAAGGTGTGTAAACAACTCCGGATTATGGTCTAATACACCATGTATATCAAGTCCCAACTTCATCTTGTGCCTCCCAATATTCAACCAAATCTGTTATTTTATGTATATTACTCAATTTTTCAAACCCTCCACAATCAAATCAGCTACAGAAACTAGATGTGTAAAACCAAAATCTAGGTTCTGTTGACAGTTAGAATGAGTATTGGTCATATAGACTCTCTCTACAACACCGGAGTCTTTAATTTTCTTTAGACCGTCATCACAAAAGATACCATGTGTACAACAGGCATAGATATTTTTAGCTCCAGCCTGTAAATATGCTTTGGCTGCATTGATTATGGAACCACCAGAACGAATCATATCATCATATATAATTACATTCTTGCCAGCCACATCAGCATTGATTGCTGTAACCTCTGTACCCTCATTATCTCTTCTCTTAAGAACAAATGCCGCTTGTAGTTTATTGTCATTGGCCAATGATTCGACCCACTTAGCTCGTCCAGCATCTGTTGATGCAAGAACAAAATCTTTTCTTTTACCATCACCTATGATATCATTTATCATTATTCCAACTTCTCGCTTGGCATATAAATGAACAACATGCGTTGGTCCTTCAAAATAATAAGGAATACCGTCTGCATGTAAATCAATAAAATAGATGAAGTTACCACGTGATGCCTGTGGAAGACCACTAAACATACGAGCAAGATTCTTAGCCTTAACAACCTCGCCTGACTTAACTGCACGCTCCATCGTTGAATACCCCATGTAAGGGATGACAATATTGAGAGAACGAATTTGCTGCATTGCTAGAGTTGATGCTAAGTTATAAACATCCAATATAGCTTTATCAGAGGTAAGCCCACCGATCAATGTAATGTCTTGTCCCTTTAAACTCTCAACGTTCTCTATTCTATGATAGCTTTCACCATCAGAAAATCTCTTTGTTTCAACTGTTCCCCTTAAAGAATAGTCTAAGTTATTGGCAACATCTAGTGCTAAATCTGAATACTCTTCTGTATAGTATATTATCATTTTAAAACCTACTTGTTAAACTGGTTACAATATCCATGTGATCCTCAAACATTTCGTCTTCCAGATGTTTCATATCAGCTAGTGGTATCCAGTGTGCACCACTTGCATCATCATTAGCTTTGATTTCAGGTAAAGGACCTTCACCTAAGTTAATCAAATGAGCATGAGTAACAGTTCTGCCTCTTAAGCTTCGCTGAGGATGATCAAATGTCTGGACTGCTTCAATGCTTCTCTTAAGAATAGGTTTATCTACCTTAATTCTCGTCTCTTCTTTCAGTTCTCGTATCGCACATTCCTCTATCATCTCATTGGGATTAAGAAATCCACCAGGTAGAGCATATAAGCCTTTACCCGGATTAAACTTTCTTTTAATAAGAAGTATGTGGCCAGACTTAATTACAACACAATCAGTAGTTACGAATGTAGGAGCATAGGGTGCAACATCCCAAGATGCTTTATAATTTGCGATGAAGTTATATTCTTCTGTCAACATCTCACATTCATCCAATGTCATCCATGCTTTAATCTCTTTTATAACATCAGAGGCCAAGTATGGTTCATTTTCTATGATTGTTTTATTTAGGAAAATCTCATCACGTATATCTGTGGCACTCATCAGCTCGTCATGTTTGTTATATATCTTGCCGACCTCATGTAAGTCCCACTGAGGAAACATATTGAGGTACCAACTGCTGGTATCTTTAAAGCAACCTATTATTGCTGTATCTTTATGTTGAGTTGCACCCGCTAATACAGACTTAGAATAAGTCTCAGATGCCCAGCGAGTGTTATTATACAGATGATCTCTTACCTGTACAAATTTAACTCTAGTTTCAAAGTCTTCGGGATAGTTTGACCAACCTTGAACTTTACCAAGTTTCTGCTTGAGAGCTCGCTTAATCATATTAATGCGCTCATCAGCTGTCCATGGATTCTTGATTGTTTTAGGTCTGTGAGCTGAACCTACAGATATAATAACTGTCTCGGCAATCTCTAATGCCTGCTCTATAATCTGTACGTGTGCTTCGTGGATTGGTTGAAAGCGTCCAATAAAAACGCATGCCTTATACTTCATTAGTTCTCCTGTGTTTCATCCTGCTACCTGCGGGACTACATATTAATATTATACCTTGTTTTCCCTTGCTGTCTTAGCTAATAAGTCGCAAGCTTCATTGTGTTCGTCTCCACTATGCCCCTTAACCCATTTTGCAGTAGTATTCAACTCAGCAAATAAAGCTTTAACCTGTATATAAAGTTGACCTAAGTGAACAGCTTTACACTTATACTGTCCATTTGCATAGCCGAGGACAAGCTGTGAGTCAGATATCAAGGTCACTTCTGGCTTCTCTGGTTTCATGTTTGCTATGTAGTTCTTTGCAGCCTTCAGACCTTCTATTGCTGCGGTAAGTTCTGCGACGTTATTAGTTGCTGCTGGTAAATATCCGCTACCATCTACTAGAAGTACATTATCTACTAAGATACGAAATCCCCAACCGCCGTCAGAATCAAATGTGTTACCCGAGCCATCTGAGTATACATCAATTTTCATTGTTATCCTCTTTTAAGTCTAAATACCCTAGCTTCTCTAAATTTATCTTGTTCATCTTCTTCTTTTTTAAGGAGTTCTAGTTTAGTTATATAACAGTTTTGACACTCTGGTTTAAAATTCCATTCGGAACCTACTAGCATGTATCTAGTACACGAATCACACTCTGTAGGTACTAAATCTTTAAATGGGTCTTCTATATCAGGCTTCATCTATCTCCTCAATATGCTCATCCACCAAAGCATTAAACAGAGCTTTGATTTCGTATACTTGAAGGTTATCAATATCACTCATGTCATAGACTTGAAGCAATATAACCTTCAAGCGATCTCCAACATTCTTCTCTTGTTTATACTTAGAGAGAGTCTTGAAATCGTCACCACATGAGTCGCTGCACTTACTACAGCGAGCCATCACACACCACTAGATGCTACGGTTGTTACTTCTGCCAATTGTAGTTGTTCAATTTTGCCATGTGTTTCTTCACAGTATACAAACCACGAATCAACGACGCCAGTTTCACCGTAGAAACCATTTTCGTAGTTGTTTCTAATACTCTGAATGAAAGTTGGTAGAAGTTCACCTTTTAGGTAAAAAGCTTCGAATCTCTTGAATTTTTTCTTAGCACTTGTTGTCACGTTATCTTCCTTATTTCTGCTAGTTTTTCTTGTATAGATTTCTCTTTAGGTTCTTTCGATTCTGTTTCTATTTTAGCAAGTAATACTTTAGCTTTTTCTACAGCTTTCATATACCCCTTATGTTTAGAACTTGCTTTCTTTTCATACTCTTCATTTAGTAAAGTTTGTTTTTTAGTTTTGAAACGTTTAATATCTAAGTCTAGATCAGGATCGTTGATCTCTTCCAGAGTCCACAAAGATGGCTCATCGTATCCACACATCTCACACTTAACATTATTCTTGCGATGGTAACCGAAGTCACCATGGTGACCACAGTTAACACACCAGTACCATTGACCTGTTGTTTCAACTGGCTCAGAGGCAACTACTGGTTGTACTTTCTTCTTACGCTTCTTCGCCATTAGTTAGTCTCTCTTCTAAGTCAGTTGCATTGAGAAAATCATTTAGCCAATCCCTTAAAGATGTTGCTTGCTCTTTATCAAATATAATATGTGAATGTTCATCATCGGCTAAATCAGGAACATAGAGCATTACTGCTGCAACTTCAAACTTATCTTTTTCGTGATTTTCATCAATAGACATACTAACTCTATCTATGCTGGTATCTCTAATGTTCTTAATCATGTATTTTTCATTGCGAGTCATGTGTCTCTTCCCTTATATCAGCAAAGCTACAACCTTCAAGGTCATACTCATCAAATACGCGTTCAGCAACTGCATACGGAGGACCATTTAACCAACTGAAGTCATCACCTTCATATCCAGTTTGTCGCTTAGTTATAACGCCGTCAACCATAGTAACTATAGTTCCTTTGTCTATTCTGATGGCGACTATAGTTCTCTGCCCTACATCTGTACATCTCCACTTTCCAGTGTTCGTATAGAAGTGTACTCCTATACTAAAAAGGTTGTGCTTCATAATCACTCTCTCCAATAAATTTACCTAGCACTCTAGCTGCAGCCGTATACACTTCTTGACTAGCATCTTCTAAGGAGTAGGAATTAAGTTCGCCACCATCTTGGTCTGTTTCATACACGATAGCGTTATCAAATAGTTCTTCAATAGTAGAACCTTCTGATTGTACTCCATAAGATCTCCATGGACCTTCGTCTTGAAAGTCTACACCAATATCTGATTCATCAATGCTGTGTTTCATTTCCTGCTCCTTCTACGATAGCTTCTATTTCTAATACAACAACGGAAGCATAAAAAGCTTCAGCACCTTCTTCTAGGCATTGTCTGGCGGCATCAGTAAATTCTTCTATGTCGTCTTCTGGCATATCGCAATCGAAATCTAGTAATACTTTAAATTTCATAAACTGCCTCCATAATTTCTCTAGTGGCTTCAAGATCTTTAAGTCTTGTTTGTAATTTTGTATATTTTGCCATTTCTGGTATAGTTAAAATTTTTCCACTGTGAATAACAATATCTAATAAAGCCAACTGATACTTAATATTTGCTTCATCTTCTGGTAATTCAAACATCGCCATTTTCTTTTATCTTGAGGTCTTCATACGGTCTAACCTTGCGGGCATAGAATTCTGCAAATGCATTCCTCAATGCGCCAACTACTTTACCAATTTCAACATCAGATGTCATTACTATCTCAACTAACTTCTTATGAAATTCAGAACTATATTCCTTCTGGCTAGGGTGATGACAGCTTTCTTTATGTATAAGATCACTAATGGTGTATTCAACTGCCTCAGCAATTTCATTAGACGATTCATAGTCTGTCAGATATGCATTCATGAGAAGTGTGGTTAGATAGTTTACTTCTCCAGCATTTTGTGGACAAGATCCATCTGCTAACCTATCTCTTTGTTTCTGTGATATATATGGCATTACTCCTCCTATGCTTCCATATAATAATCGAATCTGTTATAGGTTTAGCACGTGATTTTGGTATAATTTAGGCATATAAATATCCGCAATCACTATTAAAATCACCAAGAGGGAGACAAATGAGCAGCACCAAAATCTTAAGTGATATCACTGTTTTTACCAAGTACGCACGCTATTACAAACACCTAGGAAGACGTGAGACATTTGTCGAGATTACAACTAGAAATAAAGAAATGCACTTAAGGAAATTCAAGAACAATCCTAGTCTATGTGCAGAAATTGAAGCTGTTTATAAAGATTTTATAGAGACCAAGAAGATACTTCCTAGCATGCGTTCTTTGCAGTTTGGAGGCAAGCCTATCGAAGTTAGTCCCAACAGGATATACAATTGTTGCTATTTACCTATCGATGATTACAGGGCATTCTCGGAGTCCATGTTCTTATTGTTAGGCGGTACTGGAGTTGGATATTCAGTTCAGAAAGTACATGTTGGTAAATTACCACCTATACGCAAGCCATTAAAAAGTAGACGATATCTAGTTGCTGACTCTATTGAAGGTTGGGCTGACTCTATTAAAGCTTTATTTAGAGCCTACATGGAAGGTAAGAGTCTTCCCCTATTTGATTTCTCAGACATAAGAGAAAAGGGCGCACCATTAATTACATCTGGTGGAAAAGCTCCTGGACCTCAACCATTGCATGATTGCTTACATAATATAAAGAAAGTATTAGACGCTAAAGCAGATGGCGAGCAACTCACTCCATTGGAGAGTCATGACATACTATGTTATATTGCTGACGCAGTATTGGCTGGTGGAATAAGACGTGCAGCCTGTATTTGTTTGTTCGACATGGATGATGAAGAAATGCTTACATGTAAAGCTGGAACTTGGTATGAACTCAATCCACAAAGAGGTAGAGCAAATAACTCCGCTGTTATCCTACGACACAAGATCAAGAAAAAAGAATTCTTATCTTTATGGAAAAAGATACAAGCATCGGGTAGTGGAGAACCAGGTATATACTTAACTAACAATGCAGAGTGGGGAACTAACCCTTGTTGTGAGATAGCGCTAAGACCATTTCAGTTCTGTAACTTATGTGAAATCAATATGGGAGATATTGAATCCCAAGAAGACTTAAATGCAAGGTCTAGAGCCGCAGCATTTATAGGTACGTTGCAAGCTAGCTACACAGACTTTCATTACCTTAGAGATATATGGAAGAAGACCACTGAGCATGATGCACTGATTGGTGTATCTGGTACAGGAATAGCATCTGGTGAGTTTGTAAAATATGATATGACCGAAGCATCAGAAAATGTAGTAGCAGAAAACGTACGCATAGCTGATATTATTGGAATTAATCATGCATCTCGTACAACATGTGTTAAACCAGCGGGAACTAGTTCATGTGTACTTGGTACTAGCTCTGGTATTCACGGGTGGCACTCGCAATATTATATACGCACACAGCGTGTTGGTAAGAATGAGGCGTTATATAAGTTCATTGCTGAATTTCACCCTGAATTAATTGAAGATGATTTCTTTAAACCAACGACACAGGCAGTATTATCTATTCCAATTGAAGCTCCCAAGGGTGCAATCTTAAGAACAGAATCTCCGTTTGATCTGTTGGACAGGATTAAATTATTTCATGAGACTTGGGTAAGACCGGGTCATATCAAGGGCGATAACACACATAATATCTCTGCAACCATATCAGTTAAAGATGATGAGTGGGATGATGTTGGTCAGTGGATGTGGAACAACCGCGATAGCTATAATGGTTTAAGTGTATTGCCTTATGATGGCGGAACATATGTTCAAGCTCCATTCCAAGAGATAAGTATGCAGAAGTATCATGCAATGGCAAAACAGATGCAGGAAGTAGATCTTACTAAAGTTAGAGAAGACGGTGACTATACCGATCTTAAAGGTGAGATTGCTTGTGCTGGTGGAGTTTGCGAAATACCTTAATTATTTATTCCCAGTAACTAAGATATATGGCTCACCAAAGAATGCCCTGTCTTCTTCTACATAAAACTTAAAACAAGCACCAGCTAAATGTGTATTACAATTAGCATCTCTAAACAATAGGGCACTATAACCCATAGGTGCTAAACCCAAGTTACATATGGTGTTACAAAAATTACTCATAATATCATAAGTTACTATATCTGTAATACCCAATTCTTTTAAGGTATTGTAATTAGTCTTCACAGTTTTCATCACCAAATGTTTGACAATATTGATCAGTAATTTCTGCAGAATTTCCTGGGATAGGAAGATTTATTCCTAATTTATGAAGTGTAAATCTTAAACCTCTGAATATACCACGTCTTGCTACGGTAGTACCCAACATCCTATCTTTGAATGTTTTACTAGCACCAAGAGAAGCGTCAGACTGTTTTAATCTTTCGATTTCTTTTTTATCTTTTTCATTTCTGTTCTGTTTTCGCATGATTTACATATCCTTATTTCAAAGTTTCCGTCTTTTCTTTCTATATTAATAGAGTGAACATCATGATTACCACAGTTCTCACAAGTCAACAATGTGGTGGAATGACCGTTATCTGTTCTCTCAGAACCTTGTTCTAACTTATCAATGAATGAGTCTCTGGCATATTTGCGCAGTTTAGATACTTCTTTACGTAGTTTCTCATTTTCGTGCTCAAATTTCTTAATACGTTTCCATTCATTTTTCGAATCCGTTTTCTTAGCCATATGCACCATCCGTGATATACTTTTGGACGTATATTCACTTCTATTTTACCATATCTCTCCTAAAAAAGCTCTTAATAAACCCTATAAGACTGAATGAGGGGATCTCTTCTGCTTCTAGACTACCATGGTTTGTTGTGAGCCACCATTCTTTGCCATCTTTGGTAGCGTTAGCTGCCCACTCATCCATCTCCCAACCTTGGTGATAAACGGGGTAAAGACTAGTTAATACATAGCCGACTTTTAAGCATTGTTCTCTAAAACTGTCACTTCCATTATACTTCTTTGTGATCTCATCCAGTGTAGCCTCCACATGATAAGGCTGCTTGGTGCTAACCATAGAACCTGGACCTTCAAATCGCTCTTTAAGAACTAGTATCATATTTAGGTCTTCTTTACTAACTAGTATCTCTTCGCCTATTATCATAACCTTACTCCTTATATAATATACACATGTATGACCGTGATTTTTCTATAAATTGTCGATTCTGTCCTGTATGTCATCAGGCGCACTTAACTCAGCACTTGAGTTATCAATATCGACATCTTTATAATCGATGCTCACACTGTTGCTTCATGGAATTAAAAACGGTGACACTCGCCAGGGTCAAGTTTAATCTTTTCCTCTTGCCGCTCTTCGCTACACTTAATAGAATATTTCTCGACGTAGAGATATGCATTCCAACTAACCCATATATCCCCGAGGTTAAGTTTCCTACAAACATCCATCATGCTGGCTATAATAAGTAGTTCTTCATGAAAGCACTTGCTAACAAATATAGTTTGCTCTAAATCATTACTTATACGCACTGTATATTCATAATGCTCTCTCATAGAATCCATGAAATTGCCTTACTCACAGTATTCTTGAGACTAAAGTCTTTGATATGACTATATGTCATAACACCATTAAATATTAGAAACAATAGGAGCATAAATATTAGTGAAAATATACCTATGGCACCAACAATTGCATTCATTAGAAAACTATTTATCATTTTTATCTCTACGCTTTTTGGCGGCTATTTTCCTTATTTCTTTCTGTTTTTCATTATAATTTCGTTCTCTGTACAATTCCATTCCCTTTGGTCTCATACACTTAAAACCTCTGTATTTATACTGTATCTTTTCACTTTCCATAGGTTGCTGATCTAATAAGATTGCTTCAGATACATGGTCTTTGTATCTATCAACACTTGAACTATTGATTGATGACCAATGAGGTCGCATACCAATCATTACTTTAACGTGAACTGGATCTAGCATTGGGTGTGCACTAACCTTATTATATACAGTAACCATCTTGAATGGTATGTTTGTATCAGGAAAGAATCCTCTTAATACATAGAACTTAGCATTATCATCTTTATCATAACCCGATCTACCATATCGTCCCTGTACTGTTCTTCCATCTAAACCTGCAACTTTAATTTCTGGTCGTCTACTTTTTTCTGTTATATTGGCAGGCAACTCTCTCATCTCCTCAACCCTATCGGTAAAGAAAACCATTGCATCAGAAGCATCAATCTGATGATACTCCTTAAGCAAGTACAATAGCATATCGTCTATTTTAACGTGGTAATTTGTTTTGGCCATTATTCCTATCCTTAGGTTTGACTGGTATTGGAACAGGTTTGGGACAACCCGCTATTATCCAGTCGATTGTATCTTTGACTTCTTCTAAAAACTCTTTTACCTTATCAATCAATTTCATGTTCGCAGTCGTTACAGCGATACACTCCATAACTATAATCTAAATTACCCTCGATAATATGTCCGTCGCTGAATTCCACATCGCATCTATCATATACATTATTTACATGCCACTCTTCTGAACCACACTCCGGACATACCTCTCTTTTTCGCAGACCCATCAACATCATAATAGTGTGGTGAAAATTTGCTTTAACTTCTTTTTTAGTCATAGTAGTAAATACAAGGCTAAT